>WNGG01000062.1_pt1 | contig 123902 bp, 112 predicted proteins | sample 5400661 | NCBI WGS metagenome assembly WNGG01 (sample SAMN13153372, study PRJNA577476) | soil metagenome | isolation source: 100 cm soil or saprolite under Garry oak tree replicate 1 | place: USA:California | collected 2016-06-15
GCTGTCTCCATTGGGGCCTCCCTTGTCTGGTGGAGACGGATGCCTTGCACCTTCCAGCATCCGCCAGGGAGCGGGAGGCCCGCTCCTTCATCGCATCAGGACTGGCCGGGCGGCTGACCGCAGTCCCGGACTCGCTGCGCGGGGAGCTGAGCGTGGCCGCGCGCGCGGCCACGGCCGCTACGGCCGAGCTTGGCGCCTTCCTCGACCGCGAGCTGATGCCGCTGGCCAGCCAGAAGGATGCCTGCGGGCCTGAGGTCTACGCCCGGGCCTCGCGGCATTACCTCGGCGCCGCCGCGGATCTGCGGGAGGCCTACGCCTGGAGCTGGGAGGAGATCGCCCGGCTGCGGGCCGAGATGGCGCGGGTCAGTAACCTGGTCCGGCCCGGGGCCACCGTGCAGGAGGCTCTGGCGATCCTGGACGACGACCCGGCCCGGCGCATCGAAGGGCGCGAGAACTTCCGTGCCTGGATGCAGGAACTGGCCGAGCGCACCATTTCGGAGCTGCACGGGACGCACTTCGACATCCCGCAGCCCGCGCACCGGATCGAGGCCGTGATCGCACCCACCAACGACGGAGGGATCTACTACACCGGGCCCTCCGAGGACTGGTCCCGGCCCGGGCGGATGTGCTGGTCGGTGCCGGACGGCGTTGAGAGTTTCTCCACCTGGAAGGAGGTCACGGTCGTCTACCACGAGGGCGTTCCCGGCCATCACCTGCAGATATCGCACGCCATGGCGGACAGGGAGAGCCTGAACCGCTGGCAGCGCATGTCCTGGGTATCCGGCCACGGCGAGGGCTGGGCGCTCTACGCGGAGCGGCTCATGGGAGAGCTCGGATACCTGGACGACCCGGGGGCATATCTCGGGATGCTCGACAGTCAGCAACTGCTCGCCGCCCAAGTGCCCCTGGACATCGGGGTGCACCTGGAACTGGATGTTCCCAGGGGCACCGGCTGGCGCGACGGCGAGCGCTGGAATGCCGAGATCGCCTGGGAGTTCCTGCGCGCCCACTCCAGCTGGGATGAACGGCAACTGCGCTCCGAGCTACGTCGCTGCCTCGGCATGCCGGGCCAGGCCCCTTCATACACCCTTGGTGAACGGACCTGGCTACAGGCCAGGCAGGATGCCATGGCACGGGCCGCAGAAGCCTTCAGCCTCAAGGACTTTCACGCCAAGGCACTCAGCCTGGGCGCTCTGGGCCTTGACCCGTTGCGCGAGGCGCTTGCCCGCATCTAAGGACGCTCAGCAAAGCACTGACGGGCCGGGACGGCACCACGTCAGCCTTCCAGATCAGCATTTGGCTGAGCTGAACACCACGCACCGCCAAAGCTCCGCAGAGCAATCTTCGTTGACAAGAGCCGGGTTCAGCCGCCGCCAGAAACGGTCAGCCCAGGTATCCGGAGCCACACGGACTGACAATCAAGATTCCTCATCGCAGGTCAGAGCTGCGGATGGAGCAATCTTCGTTGTCACGGGACAACTGCCGCCATCGCCGCGCTGGGTTTTCTGGGTCGGGCTGACAACCTGGGGACGGTGCGGTGGGGTCATAGTGATGGGTCCTCGGCATCCGGGACAGGTCCTCGCCGAACGACCCCTAGCACCTCCAGCCTCAGCTTTAAAGACCTAAGGAGTCGATGAGCGTTGGCCAGCGATGAGGAGTTCGAGGAGTTCGTGGCGGGTGCGCTGCCGCGTCTACTCCGCTTCGCTCATCTGCTGACCGGCAATTCTGCCGCTGCCGAGGACCTGGTGCAGACTGCCCTGGGGCGGTCATGGCGCGCCTGGCGATCGGGCCGGATTGATGACCCGCAAGCCTTCGTTCGCAAGGTGATGGTCAACAGCCACGCAACGTGGCGCCGTCGCCATGCAGGCAAAGAGACTGCTGTCGCGGATCCGCCGGAGACCCTGATCGCCGAGGACGAGGCCCGGCGAGTCGATGATCGCGATGCAATGTGCCGGGCGCTGCTGATTCTGCCGCCGCGCCAGCGCGCGGTGATCGTGCTGCGCTACTACGAGGAGCTGTCGGAGCTGGAAATCGCCGACGTCATGGGCATCTCACCGGGGACGGTGAAGAGCCAGGCTGCACGCGCACTGCGGCACCTTGCGGCTATCTTCACCGCCGCCGGACCGGGCCATGAACGCAACCAACGGAGCCGGAGATGACTGAGCTGGAAGACAGGATCCGTGACGCTTTCCAAGATCCACGGTGGGAACTGCCGGTATGGACGGATCCTATGCGGCGCATTCGCCGCGCCGCCGCCCGGCAGCGTGCCCGGCTGGCCGCCGCGACACTCGTACTCCTGGCGGCCGTTGTCCTGCCGCTCGCCCTGCTGCCGGGCTTGATCACCCACTCATCCCGCGTTAGGCCATCGGGGGTCAGCCCGGCCCGTTCGCCGAGCGCCCCGTCAATCCCGTCTTGGGCGAAGGGACTTCGGGGCGAGGTCGCCTACAAATGCGGAAACTCCATCTGCCTGATGCGCCCGGACGGGACCGGGAAGCGAACCCTCAGCATGATCGGCCCGGCATGGAACGCCGCCTGGTCGCCAGATGGCCGCCGACTGGCCTTCCGCGGTTACTACGCCCCCTACGCCGAGGGAGATTACGCCATCTACGTGGTGGGCGCGAATGGATGTCATCTCACCAAGCTCACCAAGGCGATGAACGGTGTTACTCCCTCCTGGTCTCCCTCCGGCCGTCAGATCGCCTTCGCCGTTGGCGGCATCAATGTCATCAACGCCAACGGCACCGGCCTCCGCAGTCTGAGCCGATCCGGGCGGGAAAGGTACGCCGACCAGGAGCCGACATGGTCGGCGACCAACCGGATCGCGTTCGTCCGCACCAGGCTGGGAACTTCGCGCGGGGAGATCTACGCGATGAACGCGGACGGATCCGGCCTGGCCCCGCTCACTCACGGCGGCCCCGGATTCGCCCAACCGTCGTGGTCCCCGAACGGCAAGTCAATCGCCTTCGTGGCCTATCCCAGCTCCTCGGCGCCTAACTACTCGGCCGGGGTGGTCGATGTCGCCAACGCCGACGGGACCGGCGCTCACCGGGTGAGCCCGCCCTCCTGGTGGAGCTACAGCCCAACGTGGATCGGCGGCAAGATCGTCTTTCTTGTCATCAAAGGCTTTCACGCCTCGCCATCAGGTGAGCTACTTCAGGCGAGCGCCTACATCGTGAATCGCGACGGCACCGGCCTGCGCCAGCTGTACCCGAACCTGGGAGACGCACTTGAAATCGCCTGGGGATCCGCGCATCTGCCCCCGGCGAGCTGCACGCGGATCTGATGTCCAGACTTGACGCTGATGAGGTCTTCACGTTTGGGCGTGACCTGGGCAGATGAGTCCGGGGCTGAGGGCTGCCCACAGGTTAAGCGTGCTTGACCCACACCGCAGCGGGTGCTCAGCGGTTCCAGCGGTGGTCGCCTTCGGCGATGGTGAGGCTGAGTTCCTCGAGTTCGGCGATGAGTTCGCGCAGGCGGCGGTGGTTGTCGAACCAGTGGCTGTAGTCGGCGAGCTGGTCGTCGGACAGGATGCGGGTGGCGGTCTTGCCGTTTTTCTTGCGGGTCCACTGGTGGTAGGGGCCGTGCAGGGCGGGCGGGTCGGCGTGGCAGCGGCAGGTGGCGTGGCCGCAGCGGGTCATCCGGTCGGCGAGGGTGCCGGGCAGGGCGAAGCCGAGGGCGGCTAGCTCGCGGCCGATGCGGGCGGCCTGGGCCCGCTGGGCCGGTGTGGGCGACACGTTGTCATTGTCGCAGCCGGGGTCCCCCATCTCGCGCATGTCATTAAGTATAAGTATTGTATGACCAGTGCCGATGTTGCCGCCTATATCGGGCGGTGGCGGCCGTCGCCGGTATCCGCGCAGGCGGCGGCGTTCGCCCGCGACGTGGTCACCAAGACCGGGCCGCAGGGCCGGGAGCGGGCGAAGAACCTGCTGCAGTCGGCCGGGAAGCTCGCCGACTACGCGCTCGGGCTGGGCCTGGGCGCCGCGCCGGAGGTGCTGCTGCACCCGTCGGTGACCGAGCGGTTCACCCGGTGCGCGCCAGGCCTGTCCGGGGCGGCGCGGCGGACGCTGCGCACGAACCTGCGGTTCATCGGCCGCCGGGCGGTGCCGCAGCTGTATCCGCAGGATCTGCCGCTGCCCGGGGAGCGGGCCAAGGAGCCGTACAGCCTGGCGGAGACCGGCGGCTTCCTCGCGCTCGCGGACGCCCGGCCCACTGCGGAACGCCGGATGCGGGCGGCCGGGCTGGTCTGCCTGGGCGCCGGCGCCGGGCTGATCCGCGGCGACCTGCGCGACGTGCGCGGCAGCGACGTGGCGTGCCGGTCCGGCGGTGTCGTGGTCAGGGTCCGCGGCAACCGTCCGCGTGCCGTGCCGGTGCTCGGCCGGTATCACGTCCCGCTGCTGGAGGCGGCCCGGTTCGCGCGGGACGCCCTGATCTGCGGCGGCACCGATCCTGGCCGCCGGAACATCACCAGCCCGCTGATCAGCGCGCTGGATGGCGGGACGGGCCTGCCGCGGCTGGATACCAGCCGGCTGCGGGCAACGTGGCTGGCCGGCTGCGCGGAACTGCCCGGCCTGGCCACGTTCATGGCGGCGGCCGGGATCAGCTGCTCCCAGCGGCTCGGCGACCTGGTCGCCGGGCCAGAGCCGGCCGGTGAAGCCGCTGCGGCGCGGCTGCTCGGGGCGGCCCGGCAGCCATGATCCCGCTGGCGGTGTCCGGGGCGGTTACCGGCGCCTCCGGCGCCGCGCCGCGGACCGGGGCCATGCTGCCCACCGGCGTGCGCCCCCGCCAGCTCAAAGTCCGCACGCTGCTGGCCGGCATGTGCCTGGCCCAGGCCGATCACCGGCCCGCGCACCTGACCCGCGTGCATCAGGCGCTCACCAGCCTGCCCGAGGACGAGCAGCGGCGGCTGGGCGTGATCCCCGAGTGGAAGCACGGCCCGCACCGGCTGACCTGCCGGCAGGCAGAGCGGACCTTCGGCCTGGTCGCGGACGCCCTGGCCAGGGACGAGCCCGACGGGCTGCCCTCCGGCCGGCTGCAGAGCATCTGCGACGACCTGCTGGAGGCATCCGTCCCGGACCAGTTCAAGAACGCCAGCACGTCGCTGGCGGTGGACTGGACGGACCTGGAGTCCTTCTCCCGGCCCCCGCCGCGCGGCACCAGCGACTGCGCCGATCCGGAGGCGTCCCGGGGCCACCGCAAGAACAACCTGCTGCGCAGCGAAGACGAGCTGTTCTACGGCTACTATCTCTCGGCCGGGGTCATGATGCCCGCGGAGAACGGGCGAGCCAGGTCAGCAGCAGGCACACAGGAACGCGGGCGCGATGACGGCGTGGATTCGTTCCCGGCGGGCCAGGTCCTCGATCGGCGCGGTCAGCCGGAAGACGCCGAGGACGGTCGCGGAGACGATCTTGTTGACCCTGGTGTGGGTGGCCCGGGCGATCATGAACGTCTTCACCACGCTGCCGTGAAGCCGAGCAGGACAAGCCCGGCAGCGAAGCCCAGCCAGGTGATCACGGGCAGGCCGGATGCCAGCTAGCCGGGTGACTCGCCGCCGGGCTCAGCCGGATCGGGCCCCGAGTCCGCGGGAGCTGATCCTGGCGGGCCAGAGTCCGGTGCGGCAGGCTCGGCGCCGGCACCGGCCGGCTTAGCCTGACCGCCGCCTGACCCGGTGGAAGTGGCGTTACCGTCCTTCTTCGGCTTGCCGGCGGGCTGCGCCTTAGCCTGCTGCCCGGTACCGCCGGCCTGGGCGACCTCGGCGAGCAGGCTTTCCAGGCGCGCGCCGGTCAGGCGGCGGAAGGTGCGGTGATCCCGGGCGCGGTCAAGCACCGCCACCTCGAGCTGGGTCGCCGTAATTTCCATCCGGTCGCCGTTGGCCTGGGCCGCGAGCCCGGCGATGGCGGCCGCCAGCGCGCCCGACAGGGCCAGGCCGTCCGCGTAGTGCTCCTTGAGCACCGTGGCGATGGACTCGGCCTGGCCGCCCATCGCGACGTAGCCGTGCTCGTCGTTGACCGACCCGTCGAAGGTGATCCGGTAGATCTGGTCCTCGGCCGGCACCTCGGCGACCTCGGCGACGACGATCTCGACCTCGAAGGGCTTCGGGCTGTCGGTGAAGATCGTGCCGAGCGTCTGCGCGTACCAGTTCGCGAGCCCGCGCGCGGTGACATCCTGCCGGTCGTACTGGTAGCCGGTCATGTCGGCGTACCGCACGCCGGCCTTGCGCAGGATCTCGTACTCGTTGTACCGGCCGACGGCCGCGAAGGCGATCCGGTCGTAGATCTCGCTGATCTTGTGCAGGGCACGGGACGGGTTCGGCGCGACGAACAGGATGCCGGCGTCGTACTGGATCACGACTCCGCTGCGACCGCGCGCGATCCCCTTGCGCGCGTAGTCCGCCTTGTCCTTCATCGCCTGTTCAGGCGACACGTAGAACGGCATTGACACCGCTGGTGCTTCCCTTACTCGAGTTGTCGGCTGTGACGGGCGGGACTGAGCGATAGCGGGCCTGGCTGGCTACTCGATGGCCCTCGGCGCGCTCCTCAGCGCGGAGGTCGGGCCGTCCGGCTCGCTCATCCGGTCGGCGACCACGGACTGTGCGTACGAGCCGGTCTCCTCCTCGGTCAGCCGCCGGTAGCCGTCGGCCGTGACGGTCACCATGATGGGGTAGATGCGCCTGGTCATGTCGGGGCCGCCGGTGGCCGAGTCGTCGTCCGCGGCGTCGTAGAGCGCCTGCATGCAGGCCAGCACGGCGTCGGAGGAGTCCATCCCGTCCGTGTAGAGCTTCTTGAGCGCCCCGCGCGCGAACACCGAGCCGGAGCCAATCGAGTGGAACCGCTGCTCCTCGTAGCGCCCCCCGGCCACGTCGTAGCTGAAGATCCGGCCCACGCCCTCGTCGGTGTCGTAACCGGCGAAGATCGGCACCACGACCAGGCCCTGCATGGCGCCGCCGAGGTTGGCCCGCACGATCCCAGCCAGCCGGTTGGCCTTGCCTTCCAGCGACAGCGCCCGGCCCTCGAGCTTCTCGTAGTGCTCAAGCTCGACCTGGAACAGCCTGACGAGGTCGATGCCGATCCCGGCCACGCCGGCGATTCCGATGCAGGAGTACTCGTCGCAGCGGAATACCTTCTCGATGTCCCGCTGCGAGATCATGTTGCCGGCCGTCGCCCGCCGGTCGCCGGCCATCACCACGCCGCCGTTGAACGCGGCCGCGACGATCGTCGTGCCGTGCGGGAGTTCCCTGGCCAGGCCGGCCGGCACGGTCAGCCCGCCCGCGCCGGGCAGCAACTCGGGCGCGGCCGAGGTGAGAAGCTCGCTGAACGAGGAGGTTCGGGCGCTGAGGTAGGCCGCGCTCACCACCGCGGCGTGAGAGTCAGAACCCAAGGGAATCCTTTCCTGGTGCCCGCAGGTACGCCACCGACCCTACTGCCCCGGCGCGGTCCGCGGCATATCCGGTCGCCGGGTTACTGGCCGCCCTTCTGCACATAGGACCGGACGAACTCCTCGGCGTTCTCCTCGAGCACCTCGTCGATCTCGTCGAGGATCGCGTCGACGTCATCGGTCAGCTTCTCCCGGCGCTCCTTGCCCTCCTCAGTGCCCTGCTCGAGGGCTTCCTCCTCGTCCTGGGCGCGCTTGGTGGTATGCCGCTGGCCGCCGGTGTCCTTGGTCGCCATCCGAACCTCCGTGTTCCGCTCTCGTGCCGAGCTTAAAGCTATCCTCGCCACCCGACACTCGTGCTAACCCTGCCTGGCGTTTCCGACATTCCGTCTCGCCAGTAAACCTGGCGGGGCGTGCTGACGCTGCAGGCCGACAAGCGCTGCAGGCCGACAAGCGTGCGCGTCGCCGGGGTGCCCGGCCCAACCGGATGGATCCGGGGATTCATCCGGGCTAGCCGGATCGATGCCCGGATCCATCCGGGATCGGCTAGGCCGGGATCGGCGAGGCCGGGATCGGCGAGGCCGGGATCGGCCAGGCCGGATCTTCGACGCGTTGCCGATTTGGTCTTACTTGCCGGTGAGGGCGGTGACGAGTTCTGCGGCGGTGGCGCAGCGGTCGAGGAGCGCCCCGACGTGGGCCTTGGTGCCGCGCAGCGGCTCGAGAGTGGGGACTCGCTGGAGGGACTCGCGGCCGGGGATGTCGAAGATGACCGAGTCCCAGGAGGCGGCCGCGACCGAGTCCGGGTACTGCTGCAGGCAGCGGCCGCGGAAGTAGGCCCTGGTGTCTTCTGGCGGGTTCGTCACTGCCGCGCGAACGTCTTGCTCGTCGAGCAGGCGCTCCATCCGGCCGGCCGCCGCGAGCTTGTTGTACAGACCGCGGCCGGCCCTGACGTCGGAGTACTGCAGGTCGACCAGTCCCAGCCTTGGGTGGTTCCAGCCGATGCCGTCACGGGTCCGGTAACCCTCCATGAGCTGGAGCTTGGTGACCCAGTCGAGCTGGCCGGCCAGCCGCATCGGGTCGTCGGCCAGCGTGACCAGCGCGGACTCCCACCGGTCGAGCACGTCGGCGGTCATGTCGTCGACGTCGGCGCCGAACTGCTCCTGGGTGTACTTGCGGGCAAGCTCCAGGTACTCCATCTGGACCTGCACCGCGGTGAGCTTCCTGCCGTCTCGCAGCGGGATCAGGTGCCGGCAGGCCGGGTCATGCGAGACCGCGCGAAGCTCGGCCACCGCCCCGTCGATGCTCAGATCGGTGGTCATGAACCGGTCCTCGATCATCGACAGGACCAGCGCCGTGGAGCCGAGCTTGAGGTACGTGGACAGCTCGCTCATGTTGGCGTCGCCGATGATCACGTGCAGCCTGCGGTACTTCTCCGGGTCCGCGTGCGGCTCGTCGCGGGTGTTGATGATCGGCCGCTTGAGCGTCGTCTCGAGGCCGACCTCGACCTCGAAGAAGTCGGCCCGCTGGCTGATCTGGAACCCGTCCTCCCTGCCGTCGGCGCCGATGCCGACCCGGCCGGCCCCGCAGATCACCTGCCTGGTGACGAAGAACGGCGTGAGATACCTGACGATCTCGGCGAACGGTGTCGCCCGGCTCATCAGATAGTTCTCGTGACAGCCGTAGGAGGCGCCCTTGTTGTCGGTGTTGTTCTTGTACAGCTGGATGGGCGCGGTTCCGGGAATCGCGCTGGCCGCAGAAGCCGCCTCCTCCATCACCCGCTCCCCCGCCTTGTCCCACAGGACGGCGGCCAGCGGGTCGGTGCACTCGGGGCCCGAGTACTCCGGGTGCGCATGGTCGACGTAGAGCCTGGCGCCGTTGGTCAGGATGACGTTCGCCAGCCCCAGATCCTCGTCGGTCAGCTGGCTGGCGTCGGCGGTGTCCCTGGACAGGTCGAAGCCGCGCGCGTCGCGCAGCGGGTTCTCCTCTTCGAAGTCCCACCGCGTCCGCCTGGCCTTCGCCGCGGTTGCCGAGTGGTAGGCGTTGACGACCTGCGAGGAGGTGACCATCGCGTTCGCACCGGGCTGCCCGGGTACTGAGATGCCGTACTCGGTCTCGATTCCCATCACCCGGCGAACGCTCATAACTCAAAGAGTAGTGCCGGGCGGCAAGCGGACCGCTCGGCCAGCACGCCCGCGGCCGGACGTGTCGCCCAGCGCGCCCGCGCCCGGCCGTGTCGCCCCGCCGCGGCTCGCCAGGACCGCACCCGTCACAGGTACTGGCCGGTATTGGCGACGGTGTCGATCGACCGGCCCGCCTCGTTCCCGCTCTTGCCGGAGACCAGCGTCCTGATGTAGACGATCCGCTCGCCCTTCTTGCCGGAGATCCTGGCCCAGTCGTCCGGGTTGGTGGTGTTGGGCAGATCCTCGTTCTCGCTGAACTCGTCGACGCACGCGGACAGCAGGTGCGCCACGCGCAGGCCCTTCCTGCCGGTCTCGAGGAACTCCTTGATCGCCATCTTCTTGGCCCGGTCGACGATGTTCTGGATCATCGCGCCGGAGTTGAAGTCCTTGAAGTACAGCACTTCCTTGTCGCCGTTGGCGTAGGTGACCTCCAGGAACCTGTTCTCCTGCGTCTCGCTGTACATCCGCTCGACGACCCGCTGGATCATCTCGGCCACCGTCGACTCGGCCGAGCCGCCGTGCTCGGTGATGTCGTCCGGGTGCAGCGGCAGGTCGGCGACCACGTACTTGGAGAAGATGTCCCTCGCGGCCTCGGCGTCCGGCCGCTCGATCTTGATCTTCACGTCCAGGCGCCCCGGGCGCAGGATCGCCGGGTCGATCATGTCCTCGCGGTTGGACGCGCCGATCACGATGACGTTCTCCAGGCCCTCGACCCCGTCGATCTCGCTTAGCAGCTGCGGGACGATGGTGTTCTCGACATCGCTCGACACGCCCGAGCCCCTGGTGCGGAAGATCGAGTCCATCTCGTCGAAGAACACGATCACCGGCATGCCCTCGCTGGCCTTCTCCCTGGCGCGCTGGAACACCAGCCTGATGTGCCGCTCGGTCTCGCCGACGTACTTGTTCAGCAGCTCGGGGCCCTTGATGTTGAGGAAGAAGCTCTTGCCCTCCTTGGCCGCCTGGCCGCTCTGGCCGTTGCCACCCGCCTGGCTGGCCAGCTGGGCGGTGCGCCTGGCGACCTGCTTGGCCAGCGAGTTCGCCACCGCCTTGGCGATCAGCGTCTTGCCGCAGCCTGGCGGGCCATACAGCAGCACGCCCTTCGGCGGGCGCAGCTGGTGCTCCTTGAACAGGTCGGCGTGCAGGTAGGGCAGCTCGATGGCGTCCCTGATCTGCTCGATCTGCGGGCCGAGGCCGCCGATCAGGTCGTAGGTGATGTCCGGGACTTCCTCGAGGATGAGCTCCTCGACCTCGGCCTTGGGAATCCGCTCGTAGACGTAGCCGGACCGCGGCTCGAGCAGCAGCGAGTCGCCGGCCCGCAGCGTGCCGGCCAGCAGCGGCTCGGCCAGCCTGACGATCCGCTCCTCGTCGGCGTGCGAGATCACCAGCGCCCGGTCGCCGCCCTCGAGCAGTTCCTTGAGCATGACGACCTCGCCGACCGTCTCGTAGCCGAGAGCGATGACGACGTTGAGCGCCTCGTTGAGCACCAGTTCCTGGCCGGGCCGCAGCTCATCGATATCGATGCTCGGGCTGACCGACACGCGCATCTTCCTGCCGCCGGTGAACACGTCGGCGGTGCCGTCGGAGTTGGCCTGCAGGAAGATGCCGAAGCCAGACGGCGGCTGGGCCAGCCGGTCGACCTCTTCCTTCAGCGCGATGATCTGGTCCCTGGCCTCGCGCAAGGTGGCGGTCAGCCGCTCGTTCTGGCCGGTCAGACCGGCCAGCGCCGCCTCGGTCTGGGCGATCCGGTCCTCGATCAGCCTGGACGTGCGGGGCGAATCCGCGAGCTTCCCGCGCAGCGCGGCGATCTCCTCCTCGAGGAAGGAGACCTGGTCCGTGAGCACCTTGACCCTGACCTCGTCATCATGGCGTGCGGCGCGAGCGCTGTCGTCACGAGCGGCCATGCCCCTCACCCCCTCCTGAGAGCGGACTTACCTAGACCCTACCTACGCGCGGTCATTCCGTAACCTCGCGTCGGCCTCCAGCGATGTCTTTTCTGCCGATACGATCCGGTCTCGCCGTCGCATCGTTACTCATCAGCGACCAGCTAGTCCAGCCTGCCCGCGTATTCACGTACCTGGTTTCCGTTATACGTCAAATATCCCTGCCATCCTAGCCGTCGGCGCGGTCGTCGCTATGCGCGTCCTCCTCCGGATGCGCGCCCTTGGCCGGGCGGCGTCGCCGCGGCGGCGCGGTCACGCCGGCGGCGAGCCTGCGGGCGGTCACCAGGAAGCCGGTATGGCCCAACATGCGGTGCTCGGGCCTGACCGCGAGACCGTCCACGTGCCAGCCGCGGTGCATCGACTCCCATGCGGCAGGCTCGGTGAAGCCGCCGTGCCCGCGCAGCGCCTCGACCACGCGGGACAGCTGCGTGGTGGTCGCCACGTAGCAGCAGATCAGGCCGCCGGGGACGAGCCAGCCCGCGGCAGCGGCGACGTGCTCCCACGGCGCGACCAGGTCAAGCACGACCCGGTCGAAGTCGCGCAGATCCGGATCGGCCGGCGGGGCGATGCCGGGTCCCTGGTCCGCTGGCAGGTCGGCGACAACGAGCCGCCAGGCCGGGTGCGGCCCGCCGAAGTAGCCTTCGACATTGGCCTGCGCGACGGCGGCGAAGTCGGCTCTGCGCTCGTAGGAGATGAGCCGTCCTGCCTCGCCGACGGCGCGCAGCAGCCAGCAGGACAATGCTCCGGAACCTGCTCCCGCCTCGAGCACGCGAGCGCCGGGGAAGATGTCGGCGAGCCCGACGATCTGCGCCGCGTCCTTCGGGTAGACGACGGTCGCGCCGCGCGACATGGAGACCGTATAGTCGGCGAGCAGCGGCCGCAGGGCCACGTAGAGCGTGCGGCCAGAGGAGCGCACGACGCAGCCCTCGTCCATTCCGATCAGGTCGTCGTGCGCGATCGCCCCGCGGTGGGTGTGGAAGGACCGCCCCGCCGCGAGCACCAGCCGGTGCCTGCGGCCCTTTTCGTCGGTCAGCTGCACCTGATCCCCCGGCGCGAACGGCCCGCGGCGCTTGATGATCACGCCGCTCAGGCTAGCGCCGGGCGCACCGAGCCGCCCGCCGGACCCGCCGCACCCGTCAGACCCGCCGGACCGGTCAGACCCCGGCGAACGCGAGATCCAGGTCGGCAGTGGCGAGCACGCCGAAGACCTGCCCGGACGGCTCGATCAGCAGGTACTCGCTGGCCGGAGCCTGCTGCACGGCCTTGATCAGGTCCAAGCCGGACAGGTCGGCGGCCAGCACCATCTCGGGGCTGAGCGTCCTGGCCAGGGAGCCGACCTCGATCCAAGGCCTGCGCTCCTCCGGCGTGGCCTGCACCGACGCCTCGCTGACCACCGCGGTCGGCGTGTTCTCGTGGTCCACGATCACCAGCGCCCGCGCGCCGGCCGCCTGAGCACGCCGGATGGCCTCCGCGAGCGGCAGGCTGGCCGACACCGGGATCGCGCGCCTGGCCAGCGCCCGCGCGCTGACGCCGGGGAGCCGCTCCCTGATCCGCGCCGCCCTGATCGCCTGGGTCGACTGGATCCAGATGAAGCCGGCGATGAGCAGCAGCCAGAGCCAGTAGAGGCCGAGGAAGGATCCGCTGTTGTAGCCGAACAGCGCGACCCCGACCAGCGCTATCGCGAGCACCCGGCCGGCCCAGGCCGCGGTCATCGTGGCGGCGAACTGGCGCCCGGTGATCTTCCACACGCCCGCGCGGAAGATGCGCCCGCCGTCCAGCGGCAGGCCGGGCAGCAGGTTGAAGATCCCGACGATCAGGTTCGCGACGAACAGCTGGGCGATCAGCTGGTGTGCCAGGCCCGCGGGCACGACCTTGGCCAGCCCGTAGCCGATCCCGGCCAGCGCGAGCGAGACCACCGGCCCGGCACCGGAGATCAGCGCCTCGCGGCCCGGCGAGGAAGGCTCCTGCTCGATCTCGGAGTAGCCGCCGAGCGGATACAGCAGGACCCTGCGGACCGGCAGGCCGAATCCGCGAGCCACCACGCAGTGCGCGAGCTCGTGCACGAGCACCGAGACGTACAGCAGCAGCACGAACGCCGCGGCCACGATGTACCTGCTCGTGGTGCTCGCCAGGTTAGCCTCGGCGCCGTTGGCGTACATGATGACCAGCACGACGGCGAAGACCAGCCAGTACGGCGAGATGTAGACCGGGATCCCGAACGGCCGGGCAACCACGATGCCGAGCCGGGGATCGCGCCTCGGCGGGCGGTCTGGCGGCCCAGGAGGACCCGGCGGGCCCGCGGGTGCCGTGTCGCGGTCTGGCGTGCTGGTAGCCACAAAACGATGCTACGTGCTCTGGGCCGTAGATGCTCGCCCGGCAATCGGGGGCGCGCTGTCGGCGGCATCCCCTACCCTGCCAAGTGTGGACGGGATCAGCGCGGCACCGGGACCGCGCGAGCCGCGCGCGCTGGCCGTGGTCGAGGCGGAACGGGCCGAGGCGGCCCGGGCCGAGGAGGGCCAGCGCTGGTCGCTGTCGCCGTCGCGGGCAGCCGACTTCCTCACCTGCCCGCTGCTGTACCGGTTTCGCGTCATCGACCGGCTGCCCGAGGCGCCCAGCCAGGCGATGGCACGCGGGACGCTCGTGCACGCCGTGCTCGAGCGGCTGTTCGACGAGCCGGCGGCGAGCCGAAGCCGGCAGGCGGCCGGGCGGCTGATCGAGCCCGAGTGGGACCGCCTCGTGGCGGCCGAGCCCGAGCTGGCCGGGCTATTCGCCGACGAGGCCGAGCGCGGCGCCTGGCTCACGCAGGCCCGCGCGATGATCGACCGGTACTTCACCCTGGAGGATCCGACCAGGCTGGAGCCCGCGCACAGGGAACTGCGCGTTCAGGCCGTGCTCGGCTCCGGCCTGCGGCTGCGCGGCTATATCGACCGGCTCGACGTGGCCGCCGGCGGCGAGGTCAGGATCGTGGACTACAAGACGGGGACCGCGCCGCGGGCCGACTTCGAGGCGCGCGCGCTGTTCCAGATGAGGTTCTACGCTCTCGTTCTGTGGCGCACCAGCGGCACGGTGCCCAGGCTGTTGCAGCTGATGTACCTGGGCAACGGCGAAACGATGCGGTACGCGCCTGACGAGGCTGACCTGCTGGCCACCGAGCGCAAGATCGAGGCGCTGTGGCGGGCGATCGAGCGGGCGCGGGCGGCCGGAGACTGGCGGCCGCGCCCGGGCAAGCTCTGCGACTGGTGCGCCCATCAGGCGCTGTGCCCGGCATTCGGCGGCACCCCGCCGCCGCTGCCGTCCGCCGACGACCGGGACCAGCCGGGCTCGGCGGCCCGCGACGGCTCGGCGGCCCGCGACGGCTCGGCGGCCCGCGACGGCTCGGCGGGTTCGGCGCTGGCGGATTCGGCGCTCGCGCGCGACCGGGACCACGAGATCTAGCCGAGGCCCGGCTCGCCGGTCACGGCGACCAGAGAGCGCAGCAGGTCAAGGTCCACGTGGGCCAGCGAGGCCGCGATGGTGCGGCCAGGGCGCCGGCCGACCGGCGCGATCCCCGGCACGGCGATCGTGACGCAGCCGGCCGCCTCCGCCGCGGCGATCCCGTTCGGCGAGTCCTCCAGGGCCACGCAGTACCTCGGGTCGGCGCCGATCAGCGCGGCGGCTCGCAGGTAAGGCTCCGGGTGCGGCTTGGGGTTGCGCACGTCCTGGCCGCACACGGTCACCGTGAACGCGATGTCGTGCCTGGCGAGGCTGGCGAGCACTGCCTCCATGATGACCCGCTCTGAGGAGGTGACGAGTGCCCGCGGGATCCCCGCGTCCCGTACCTGGGCGAGCAGGTCCAGCGCGCCGGGCATCACCTCGACCTCGCGCTTGGCGAGCAACTCGGCCATGCCGCCGATCAGCCAGCCGGCCACCTGCTCGCTGCTGGCCGGGCGGGTCGCGCGGCCGAGCAGGTAGTCGACGCTGCGGTGCAGTGAGCTGCCGACCAGGGCCTGCTGGTCCTGGTGGGTCCACTCGCCGCCCAGCCTGGACATCACCGAGTGCTCGACCTCGAACCAGAGCGGCTCGGTGTCCACCAGCAGTCCGTCCATGTCGAACAGGACGGCCTGGAGCTGGCCGCTGGCGTGGAGGTCGCGCATCAGGTGCTGAAGTACTTCGCCTCGCGGTGATGCGCGATCAGGGCGTCGGTGGACTGCTCGGGCGCGAGCTGGAACTCCTCCGACAGCGCCACCCCGATCCGCTCCGGCTCGAGCAGCCGCATCACCTTGGCCCTGTCCTCCAGGTCGGGGCACGCCGGGTAGCCGAACGAGTACCGGCAGCCCTGGTAGCCGACCCGCAGGATGGCGTCCAGGTCGTCAGGGTCGGCACCGGCGATGCCGAGCGCACCCCTGGTCCTGGCGTGCCAGTACTCGGCCAGCGCCTCGGCGAGCTGCACCGACAGCCCGTGCAGCTCCAGGTAGTCGCGGTAGGCGTGCTTGGCGAACAGCTCGCCGGTGGCTTCGCTGATCCGCGGGCCGATCGTGACGAGCTGGAACGCGACCACGTCGGTCTCGCCCGACGAGCGGGGCCTGAAGAAGTCGGCCAGGCAGAGCCTGCGGTCCCGGCGCTGGCGCGGGAACGTGAACCGCTCCCGCTCACCGCCCTCGTCACCGAGCACGATCAGGTCGTCGCCGTCGCTGACGCACGGAAAGTACCCGTGCACGACGGCCGCCTGGAGCAGCCCCTCGGTCTGCGCCCGCTCGAGCCACATCCGCAGCCGCGGCCTGCCCTCGGTTTCCGCGAGTTCCTCGTGCGAAGGCCCGGCGCCGCCCCTGGTCGGCTTCAGGCCCCACTGGCCGAGGAACAACGCGCGCTCGTCCAGGTAGCTCGCGTACTCGGCCAGCGGGATGCCCCTGACCACCTTGCTGCCGTAGAACGGCGGCTGCGGCACCGGCTCATCGGCGCTGACGTCGGAACGGACCGGCACCGGTGCTGCGGTGCCGTCCGGCTGATCCGCGCCGGGGGTGGCTGCCTGCGGCCTGGCCCGGACTCGGCGCTCGCGCAACGCGGGCAGCGCCGCTCCCGGCTCGCCGCGCTTGACGGCCATCATCGCGTCCATCAGCCGCAGGCCCTCGAACGCGTCGCGAGCGTACCTGACCTCGCCGTCGAACAAGCTGGCCAGGTCCTGCTCCACGTAGGACCTGGTGAGTGCGGCCCCGCCGAGCAGCACGGGCCACCGCCCGGACAGGCCACGCGAGTTCAGGTCGGCCAGGTTGTCGCGCATCACGACCGTCGACTTGACCAGCAGCCCGGACATGCCGATCACGTCGGCTTCGTGCTCGGTCGCCGCCTGGACGATCGCCGAGATCGGCTGCTTGATGCCGAGGTTGACGACGTCGTATCCGTTGTTGGAGACGATGATGTCGACGAGGTTCTTGCCGATGTCGTGCACGTCGCCCTTGACGGTCGCCAGGACAATCTTGCCCTTGCCCGCCTCGCCTGAGCGTTCCATGTGCGGCTCGAGGTAGCCGACCGCGGCCTTCATCACCTCGGCGGAGGTGAGCACGAACGGCAGCTGCATCTGCCCGGAACCGAACAGCTCGCCGACCGTCTTCATGCCGTCGAGCAGTACGTCGTTGACGATCTCCAGGGCAGGCCGCTGGTCGAGCGCCTCGTCCAGGTCCGCCTTGAGGCCGAGCCGCTCGCCGTCGATGATCCGGCGCTTGAGCCGCTCCCACAGCGGCAGCCCGTGCAGCTCGGCCGCGCGGCTGGCCTTGAGCGACGCTGTGTCCACGCCCTCGAACAGCTCGAGCAGCCTGGCCAGCGGGTCGTAGCCGTCCCGGCGGCGGTCGTAGACCAGGTCGAGTGCTACCTGGAGCTGGTCAGCGGGGATGCGCGCGATCGGCATGATCCGCGCGGCGTGCACGATCGCCGAGTCCAGGCCGGCCTTGACGCACTCGTTCAGGAACACCGAGTTCAGCACGGCCCGGGCCGCCGGATTCAGGCCGAACGAGACGTTCGAGACCCCGAGGGTGGTCTGCACCTCCGGGTAGCGGCGCTTGACCTCGCTGATCGCCTCGATCGTCTCGGTCGCGTCCCGCCTGGTCTCCTCCTGGCCGGTGGCGATCGGGAAGGTCAGGCAGTCCACGATGATGTCGCACTGGCGCATGCCCCAGTTGCCGGTCAGGTCGTCGATCAGCCGGCCGGCCACCGCGGACTTCCACTCCGCGGTCCTGGCCTGGCCCTGCTCGTCGATGGTGAGGGCGACCACCGCCGCGCCGTGTTCGCGGATGAGCGGCATGACCCTGGCGATCCGCGAGTCAGGGCCGTCGCCGTCCTCGTAGTTGACCGAGTTCACGACGGCCCGGCCGCCGAGGTGCTCAAGCCCGGCCCTGATCACCTCGGGTTCGGTGGAGTCGAGTACCAGCGGCAGCGTGGCGGCCGTCGCCAGCCGGCTGGCGATCTCGGCCATGTCCGCGACGCCGTCCCTGCCGACGTAGTCCACGCACAGGTCGAGCAGATGCGCGCCGTCCCTGGTCTGCGCCCTGGCGATCTCCACGCAGTCGTCGAGCCGGCCGTCGATCATCGCCTCGCGGAACGCCTTGGACCCGTTGGCGTTGGTCCGCTCGCCGATCGCGAGGAACGCGGTGTCCTGGCGGAACGGCACATGCTGGTAGAGCGAGGCGACGCCTGGTTCCGGCCGCGGCCGGCGCTTGCGTGGCGACCCGCCCGCGATCCTCGCGGTCACCTCGGCCAGGTGCTCAGGCGTGGTGCCGCAGCAGCCGCCGACCAGGGCCAGACCGAACTCGCCGACGAAGCTCTCGTGCGCGCTGGCCAGCTCGTCGGGGGTAACCGGGTAGTAGGCACCGCTGGCGGTGAGCTCGGGAAGCCCGGCGTTCGGCATGCACGACAGCGGCACCCGGGAGTGGGCGGCGAGGTAGCGCAGGTGCTCGCTCATCTCGGCCGGCCCGGTCGCGCAGTTCAGCCCGATCACGTCGATGCCGAGCGGCTCGAGCGCGGTGAGCGCGGCCCCGATCTCGCTGCCGAGCAGCATCGCGCCCGTCGTCTCGATCGTGACCTGCGCGATCAGCACGATGTCTGGGCCGCGCGACGGTCCGCCCGAGGCGGCCTCATTGAAGCTCGTTATCGCGCGCTTGGCGCCGATGATGGCCGCCTTGGCCTGCAGCAGGTCCTGGCAGGTCTCGACGATCAGCGCGTCGGCGCCGCCGGCCAGCAGGCCTGCCGCGTTGAGCTGGTACGCCTCTCGTAGCTCGGTGAAGGAGACGTGGCCGAGTGTGGGCAGCTTGGTTCCCGGCCCGATCGAGCCGAGCACCCAGCGTGGCCGGCCGTCGGCGGCTGCCTCGTCGGCCGCCTCGCGCGCGATGGCGGCTCCGGCCAGCGACAGCTCGTAGATCCGGTCGGAGATTCCGTACTCGCCGAGATTGCCGAGGTTGGCGCCGAAGGTGTTGGTCGAGACGGCATCGACGCCGGCGGCCAGGTAGCCGTCGTGCACCGAGCGGACGATGTCGGGCCTGGTGACGTTGAGTATCTCGTTGCAGCCCTCATGCCCGGCGAAGTCGTCGAAGGTGGCGGCGCTGCCCTGCAGCATCGAGCCCATCGCGCCGTCGGCGATCACCACTCGCTCGGCCAGGGCTGTGCGCAGCAGCCGGCGCTGCGGATCAGCGGTACGCGACATGATGGCCACCATCTTATGGGCACCTCAGTGCACGTAGGCTTGGGCCCGTCAGATATCGGTATCGGCTAGCGGCCAAGAGGCGTGGCTGTGGAGGTGGCTTCAGATCGAGATCGACGGCATCTCGGCATTGACCTCGCCAGCGGTCATCGCGGCCTTCGAGGGCTGGAACGATGCGGGAGAAGCGGCCAGCGCCGCCGTGGCCCATCTCAGCGCCTTGTGGGACGCCAAGGCGATCGGCGAGATCGATCCTGAGGACTACTACGACTTCCAGGTGACCAGGCCGGTGCTCGACGTCACCGACGGCAAGGCCCGCAGGCTCTCCTGGCCGACGACGCGGCTGGCGCACGCTACCCCGGCCGGGCTGGGCAGGGACATCATCCTCGTGCACGGCATCGAGCCGAACATGCGCTGGCGCGGGTTCTGCCGCGAGCTTGTCGACGGCTTCACCGGACTCGGCGCCGAGCTTGTCGTCCTGGTCGGGGCGCTGCTCGCCGACTCGCCGCACACCAGGCCGGTGCCGGTGTCGGTCGCGGCGTCCGACGAGAAGCTGGCGGCGACGCTCCAGATCGAGCCGGTCGACTACCAGGGGCCGACCGGGATCGTCGGCGTGCTCCAGGACGCCTGCACCGAGGCCGGAATCGCGGCGGTCTCGCTCTGGGCGGCCGTGCCGCACTACGTGGCGCAGCCGCCGAGCCCGAAAGCCACGCTGTCGCTGCTGCGCGGGATCGAGGACGTGCTCGACGCGCCGATGCCGGTCGGTGACCTGCCCGACGAGGCGCGTGCCTGGGAGCGCGGCGTGGACGAGCTTGCCGAGCAGGACTCCGAGGTGGCGGAGTACGTGCGCGCACTCGAGGAGGCCAAGGACGCCACCGACCTGCCCGAGGCCAGCGGTGACGCGATCGCCCGCGAGTTCGAGCGCTACCTGCGCAGGCGCGGCGACCGCGGCGAGCACGGCGGCGCCCGCTAGCCCCGCCTCAGATCGGCGGCCACGGGACCGCTGGCCAGTCCTCCGGCGGGTAGGGATGGACCCGGTGCCGTAGCAGCATCTCGATCCTGATCCTGGTCGCCCTGATTTCCCGATCGGTCAGCCACTGGCGCAGGGTCGGGGCGAGCTCGCCGTCCAGGATGGCGCCGACGTGCTCCAGCGCCCGCACGGCATCGGCCGTCAGCGGGTCGCCGCGCCACTGCCACAGCACGGTCCGCAGCTTGTACTCCTCGGCGAAGCTCACCCCGTGGTCACACCCGTACAGGTGGCCACCAGGCGCGGGCAGCAGGTGGCCGATCTTGCGGTCGGCGTTGTTGATCACGGCGTCGAAGACGGCCATCGCCCGCAGCCCGTCGTGGCTGCCGCTCCTGGCGAGCGCGATCAGGTCCACGGACGGGTCAGAGTCGATCCACAGCTGGCACATGCCGGGGCCGAACGGGCCGTCGCGGTAGACCGTCGGCGGGACGACGTCCCAGCCCGAGGCGCGCGAGACCGCGTAGGCGGCGAGCTCGCGGCCGGCCAGCGTGCCGTGCGGGAAGTCCCACAGCGGCCGCTCGCCGGCGACCGGCTTGTACACGCACGCCGCCTGCATGCCCTCGTGCGTCACCGTGCAGTACAAGGTGGCGTTGGACGCCTCGACGAGCCGCCCGGCGACCTCCAGCTGACCCGCCGTCAGCAGCTCGATGGCCGAGTCCTCGGTGCTGGTCTGGTTCTGGCTGGTCGGCGCCTTGCATCTCCGGTCTGGCGACCGTTCAGTCGCGGCCAACCCGGTGTCCGTTCTGGCGGGGGCAGACATGGCCGGACGCGTCGAGCGGCAGCCCGCACAGCGGGCACGGCGGCCGGCCGGCGGTGACGAGCTGAAGCGCGCGCCTGGCGAACGCGCGCGCCGCGGCGGCCGTGATCGTCACCCGCAGGATCGCCGGCCCGTCCTCCGGCAGCTCCTCGGTCAGCGGTTCGATCGGCTCGTCGCTCAGCTCCTGAGCCTCGATGATGACGCGCTCGTTGTCGCCGTCCCACGCCAGCGCGATAGCCCCGACCCTGAAGTCCTCCATCAGCGGCTGGTCGAGCGGGCCGTCGTCGGTGAGGGCCTCGGGTGCGACCGCCGGTATCGCCGCCGATCCGCCGGTCCGCCGCAGCACCTCGTCAAGCAACTCGTCGAGCCGCTCGGCGAGCTGGGTGACCTGGCCCTTCTCGATGGCCGCGCTGGTGACCCTGCCGGTCGCGGTCGCCTGCAGGTAGAACGCACGCTGACCAGGCTGGCCGACGGTTCCCGCGACGAACCTGTCCGGCGGGTCATACGCATACACCGGCATCTGCCTATCCTCCCGCGCCGCCGCCCACCGCCGCATCACCCGGCCGCAGCGCCGCCGTCCCAGCCGGGGTCTTGTCCGGTCTGGTCAGTGTCTGCACGCTCCCGCCCGTGTCGTTCATCCGCTCGACGAACGGGCGGAGCGGCGTGTAGCGGATGACGCTCAGCGAGCATGGATCGATCTGGATCCGCTGGTACAAATCGAGATGCAGGCCAAGGCTATCGGCCAGGATGGCCTTGATCACGTCGGCATGCGAGCAGATCAGGTAAACAGCCTCCGGCCCTAGCCTGGCATTCCAGTCCCTGATCGCGGCGACGGCACGGCGCTGGATGTCGGGCAACGTCTCGCCGCCGTCGCCAGGGAAGGTCACGGCGCTCGGGTGCGCCTGCACGACCCGCCACAGCGGCTCGCGGGAGAGCTTGCGCAGCGACTGCCCCGTCCAGTCGCCGTAGCCGACCTCGATCAGCCGCTCATCGGTCGTGACCTGCCCGGCGGGCGTCTGCCGAGCCGCGATGGCGGTCGCTGTCTGCGCACACCGATCCAGCGGGCTGGAGACGATGGCGTCCAGTCGCACCTGAGCGAGCCGCTCGGCGAGGGCGGCGGCCTGCCCGCGGCCTCTGTCGTCGAGCGGGATTCCCGGCGTCCGGCCGGCCAGTGCCGTGCCGGTCGCTGCCGTGAGGCCATGCCGCACCACAAGGACCAGGGTCACGCACCGACTCTACGGTGTGCCGCTAGCCGGCGCCGATCGGCCGGTCGGTGATGACGAAGCTGACCGAGCCGAAGGTGACCTGGTCACCCGGCTTGACCGGGACGCCCGTCGTCACCCGCCAGCCGTTCAGCCTGGTCCCGTTGGTCGAGCCGAGGTCGGAAAGCAGCCACTGACTGTCCTCGGTGTACAGGCGGGCATGCCAGCGCGAGACGCTCAGGTCGGCAAGGGTGAAGTCGCAGGCCATCGCGCGCCCGATGGTGAACCGCCGGTCCGGCTGCGGCGGCAGGCGCAGCGGAGGCAGAGCGGCGACGGGGGCGGGCAGCTCGGCCGGCTGGTAAGCCTTCGGCGACCGGGTGCCGGCCCGGCCCGCACGGAGCAGGGACACCAGCCTGTCCCGCAGCGTCCTGCGTGCTCCCCGCTGCGGAGCGGCGGGCAGGTCGGTGAAGAGCTCGTCCAGATCCGACCGGTCTCGCGCGTTCAGCGCGGCGTCCATCCGGCACAGGAAGGTCTCCTGGCTCAGCCTGCCCTCGGCGAACCTGTTCCTGAGTTCGCCGATCGCCTGGTCGCGTTCGGCATCGGAGGCGCGCACTCCGTAATTGTCGTCCGCGAGCCGCTCGCCTGACGGCCGCATACCAGAGAGTATCGGGCGGCCAGGCAGGACGCACAAGCTCCATGCTTTCGCACATTCTGGCCGCCGTCCGGTCTAGTCGGCCGTGCCCGCATCGGTGGCGGTCAGCGTCGCCTCGGCCAGTGCCGGCAGATCGGCTGGGCCCTGGAGCGGGAAGTGGCAGGCAGCCGAGTGGCCAGGTCCGAAGGACCGCAGTGGCGGCTCCTCCACCGAGCAGATTTCCTGCGCGAGCGGGCACCTGGTGCGGAACCGGCAGCCGGACGGCGGATTGATCGGGCTCGGCAGTTCCCCGGCGATGCCGGCGCCACGGCGGGCCCGTGCCACCGCGGGTTCTGGCACCGGAATGGTGGCGATCAGGCCCGCGGTGTACGGATGCGCGGCCCGCCGGTAGATGTCGTCGCCCGAGCCAAGCTCGACCAGCTTGCCCAGGTACATGACACCGATCCTGGTGGCCATGTACTTGACCACGGCCATGTCGTGGGAGATGACGATGAAGGTGAGCTCGTGGTCGGCCTGGAGCCGCCTCATCAGGTTCAGCACCTGCGCCCTGATCGACACGTCGAGCGCGCTGACCGGTTCGTCGGCCACGATCAGGCGCGGGTTCAGCGTCAGTGCCCTGGCCAGTCCGATCCGCTGGCGCTGGCCGCCGGAGAACTCGTGCGGATACCGCTCGACCGCGTTCTTCGGTAGCCCGACCTCGTCGAGCAACTCGTAGACCCGCCGCCGCTGGTCTTCCCTCGAGCCGATCCGCTGGATGGCCAGCGGCTCGGAGATGATCGCGCCGACCCGCATTCTCGGGTCAAGTGAGGAGTAGGGGTCCTGGAACATGAGCTGCATGTCCTTGCGCCTCCTCCGCAGATCCCCGCCGGTCAGGGCGGAGATGTCATCCCCGGCGAGGACGACGCGGCCCGAGTTCGGGCGCTCGAGCGCGACGATCAGCTTGCCGATCGTCGTCTTGCCGCAGCCCGACTCGCCAACGAGCCCGAAGGTCTCGCCCGCATTGACCGTGAAGGACACGTCAGAGACCGCGTGGACCGCTCCCGACTTGCGCTGCAGGATGGCGCCCGAGGTCACCGGGTACTCCTTCACGACGTTGCGCAACTCGAGCAGAACCGAGCCGGGCGGCAACTGATCGGGCCCGGTCCGAACCTCGGGCGAGATGCGCGGCTTGGTGACGGCCGTGCTGCTCCCGTTGCCCGCTGCGACTCCGACCGGCCCGTCCACCGGGTGCCAGCACGCGAACAGGTGCTCGCCGCTCTCCCCGGTCAGCGGCGGCTCGTCGGACCTGCACTTGTCCGTCGCCTTGCTGCACCGGGGCGCGAACCGGCATCCGGCCGGCGGGTTCGCCAGGTCAGGCGGCAGGCCGGGAATGTTCAGCAACCGCTGGCCGGCGTCCTGGCTGAGCCGCGGTATCGACGCGAGCAGCGCCTGCGTGTACGGGTGGTGCATGCTACTGAACAGGCGGTCGGTCTCGGTCGTCTCCACGATGCGGCCCGCGTACATGACGTTGACCCGGTCCGCGTGCCCGGCGATCACGCCCATGTCGTGGGTGATCAGCAGCATGGCCATGCCGAGCCGTGACTTCAGGTCGTCGAGCAGCTTGAGTATCTGGGCCTGGATCGTGACGTCGAGCGCGGTGGTCGGCTCGTCGGCGATCAGCAGCTTGGGCTCGCAGGACAGCGCCATCGCGATCATCACGCGCTGCCGCAGGCCGCCGGAGAGCTGGTGCGGGTAGTCGCCGAGCCGTTCCTTCGGCCGCGGCAGCCCGACCAGGTTCAGCACCTCGGCCGCCCGCACGAGTGCCTCGGCCTTGCTGACACCGCGGTGCAGCCTGACCGGCTCGGCCACCTGGTAACCGACCGTCTTGGTGGGGTCGAGCGAGGTGAGCGGGTCCTGGAAGATCATCGCGATCTCGTTGCCGCGTATCCTGCGCAGCTCGGCGTCGGGCAGCCCGACCAGTTCCCTGTCGCCCAGCCTGACCGATCCGCCGATGACGTGGCCACCCGGCGGCAGCAGGCCCATGATCGACAGGCCGGTCATCGACTTGCCGCAGCCCGACTCGCCGACCAGGCCGAGCGTCTCGCCTGGCTCGATGGTCAGGCTGACGTTGCCGACGGCCTGCACGACGGACCTGCTCAGCTGGATATGGGTGGACAGGTCCGAGATCTCGATGACGGGGGGCATCCGCGGGGGTACCTCTCTGCTCGGTGGTGGGCGGGCGGGTGGGCCGGCGCTGCCGGTCAGCGCCGGCGCAGCCGGACGTCGAGTGAGTCGCGCAGCGCGTCGCCGATCAGGTTGCAGGCCATGACGACCAGGACGATCGACGCGCCCACCGGGTAGACCAGCCACCAGTATCCGCATGTCACCCCAGTCCTGGTTCGGGTAGTGCAGCCCGAAGCCCAGGAAGCCGAGGACCGCCACCGCGAGGATAGCGTCGGCCACGTTGAAGGTGACGTTCACGATGATAACGCCGAGTGCGTTGGGGATCAGGTGGCGCCTGATCAGGCGCCACCGGCCGGACCCCGCGGTCCTGGCCGCCGAGACGAAGTCCCTGGTCCGCAGCGTGAGCACCTCGCCCCTGACCAGCCGGGCCGGGACCAGCCAGGTGAACGCGCCGATGATGACGCTCAGCCCGAGCACGGACGCGCCACAGCGCACGGCCACGATCAGCACGATGAACAGGAACGGGATCGACAGCCCGATCAGCGTGACCATCGGCAGGCAGGCGTTGCGCAGCAGGTGCCGGCTCAGCACGAGGCGCTCGGGCAGGCCCTTCGCGCGGGCGGCCTTGATGTAGTCCTGGGCGAGCGTGTCAAATTGCTATCAATGCCGGGCGCTGGAGCAGGGAACTGCCTGCAGCCGGTCCTTTCGGCTACGCACTGTGATCGCCAAGCGCTTACCGTCCGACCGTCAGCCGCCCATCGCGTGCACGCCGCCGTCCACGTGAACGATCTCCCCCGTCGTCGCGGGGAACCAGTCGGACAGCAGGGCGACGCAGGCTCTCGCGGCCGGCTCGTGGTTGCTCAGCTCCCAGCCGAGCGGGGCCCGGCTGCTCCACATCGACTCGAACTGCTCGGCCCCCGGGATCGAGCGCATCGCCATCGTGCGCAGCGGGCCGGCCGCGACCAGGTTGACCCTGATCTGGTACTGCCCCAGGTAGCGGGCGAGATAGCGGGCGCACGACTCGAGCCCGGCCTTGGCCACGCCCATCCAGTCGTAAGCGGGCCAGGCCAGGCGGGCGTCGAAGTCCAGCCCGACCAGCGATCCGCCCCTCTCCTTCATCAGCGGAAGGGCGGCCGTCGCCAGCGCCTTGAGCGAGTAGGTGGAGACGTGCACCGCCGCCGACACGTCCGGCCACGGCGTGTCGAGGAAGTTGCCGCCGAGCGCGGCGGCCGGCGCGTTGGCGATCCCGTGCAGGACGCCGTCGAGGGCGTCCACGTGCTCGCCGACCCGGTCGGCCAGGGACTCGAGCTGCTCGGGGCTGGTCACGTCGAGCTCGAGCACGGGCGGCGGGTCGGGCAGCCGCTTCGCGATCCGCTCGACCAGGCTCAGCCGGCCGAACCCGGTGAGCACCACCGTCGCGCCCTGCTCCTGCGCGACCCTGGCCACGTGGAAGGCGATCGAGGAGTCGGTCAGCACCCCGGTGATGAGAATCCGCTTGCCGTCCAGTAGGCCCATTGCCGCCCTTCCTTCGCTCTGAGTGTGGCCCGCAGTCTCAGTGGCCCATGCCGAGGCCGCCATCGACCGGGATGACCGCGCCGGTGATGTACGCGGCGTCCGGCCCGGCGAGGAACTGCACGACGCCGGCCACCTCGTCGGCGGATGCCGTGCGGCCGAGCGGCACGCTGGAGACGATCGCCTTCTTCCGCTCGTCGCTCAGCTCCGCCGTCATGCCGGTGTCGGCGAATCCGGGCGCGACGACGTTGACGGTGATGTTGCGGCTGCCGAGCTCCCTGGCCAGCGAGCGCGCCATCCCGATCAGCCCGGCCTTGGACGCCGCGTAGTTGGCCTGGCCGCCCGAGCCGAGCATGCCGACGACCGAGGAGATGAAGATGATCCTGCCCCGGCGCAGGCGCATCATCGGACGCACGGCACGCTTGGCTACCCGGTAGGCGCCGGTCAGGTTCGTGTCCACGACCGAGGTAAAGGCGTCCTCGCTCATCAGCGCGAGCAACTGGTCGCTGGTCGTGCCGGCGTTGGCGACCACCACCTCGACCGGCCCGTTCGCTGCCTCGGCCGCCTTGAATGCCTCGTCGACCGCGACCGCGTCGCGTACGTCGCATGTGGCCACGGTGAGCCCGTCGATGGCCTCGCCGGAACGGGACGTGATCGTGACCGCGTCCCCGGCCGCAGCGAACCTCCGCGCGATGGCCAGCCCGATCCCCCGGTTGCCGCCGGTAACCAGGACGGATCGGCTCATGATCTGCTACCTCCTGGGCAAGTCCGGGCGCCAGTCAGTATCGCAGACCGGCCAGTTCAGGAGTCTTCGAGCCTGAACCCGACCTTCATGCCGACCTGGAAGTGGGCGATCTCGCCGTCCTCGATCTGGCCGCGCATCTCGGTCACCTCGAACCAGTCAAGGTGCCGCAGCGTCTGGCCGGCCCGGTGCAGGCCGTTGCGGATGGCGGCGTCGATGCTGGTCGGTGCCGTTCCGACGATCTCGGTCACGCGGTAGGTCCGATCGGTCATGGGTTCCTCCTGCTAGCGGGTCCTCAGTGCCTTACATCTCCTACCCTGGCCGGCGCGGGCGGCCGCCGATTAGCTTCCCGGCATCGCGAGGCCTAACGTGAAGACGTGCGCAGCCGTCCGAATGCCAGGCGTGACCAGGCCCACCTGGTTACCGAGGCCCGCCAGTCCCGCGCCGCCGAGATCAGCCAGCGGCAGCGGCGGTACCTGGTCATGATGGGCATCCGGGTGGTGTGCTTCGTGGTGACCGTGGTGATGTTCGTGGCCCACGCCGGGTGGCTGACCGTGATCCCGGCAGTCGGTGCCATCGGACTCCCCTACTTCGCGGTCGTCGTGGCGAACACCAGGCGGCAGGGCGGCGCGACGGGTTTCCGCCCCTATCAGCCGAACCTTCCCGAGCGATTCGTCCCGCCTGCCGACGGCGGCACAAGCGGCACGCCCCGCGGGGACCAGTAACGCATGGCCTCCAGCGCATATCCGGCGGATCGGGCAGCACCGGAGTGTTTCCCCGTAAGGGAGCAGCAAGGCAGCAATGTCGGGCGCGAATCGGCGATCCTCGCCGGTACCAGCTAGCCGTCATCCGCAGATTCGCTTCTAATCCGGTCTTGACGCACATGGGGGCGGTTCGGTGTAACATGCTTACCGGTGCTCTGGTCCCCCGCCGGGGCACCGTTGCCGGCGTTCCGGGCCCCCGTCGGAGCGCCGATGAATGCGACGCCGGGTGGTTTGCCCCCGTAGCCACCCGGCGTCGCCCTTTTCTTCGGTATTCGGCGGGTTCGCAGCCCGAGTTCCCCGGTAGCGTCATTTCCGCTGGCGCTACTCGGTCTTGCGGAATTGCGCGATCGCGATTCCCATCATGGTCAGGCCCATGGCGGCGACGATTCCCAGCGACAGCCACTGCGGCACCGCCCAGCCCGCCCAGGTGAGGCCGGGAGCGAGCAGGTGCTGCTCGGTCGGCGGGATGTTCAGGTGGCTGAACACCGCGTCCCGCATCGGCCCTACCACGTAGGTGAGCGGGTCGACCCTGGTCAGAACGGTCAGCCAGCTCGGCAAGCCGCTCAGCGGGTACAGCGCCCCCGACAGGAAGAACAGCGGCATGACCAGCATCTGGGTCACCGCCATGAACGCCTGAAACTGCGTAATCCGCGCTGCCAGCATCACCCCGAACGCGGTCAGCGCGAACGAGAGCAGCAGCAACTCGCCGACCAGGGTGAGCAGCAGCGCGGGGCTGTAGGGCACGTGCGCGAACCCGGCCAGGGCAAGGAAGATGACGCCCTGGAAGGTGGCGATGGTCGCGCCGCCCAGGCACTTGCCGATCACGATCGATGCCCGGCTGACCGGTGCGACCAGGATCTCGCGCAGGAAGCCGAACTCCCGGTCCCATACGATCGAGCCCGCCGAGAAGATCGCCGTGAAGAGCACCGACATCGCGAGCACGCCCGGGTAGATGAAGGTCTTGAAGTCCAGGCCAGGCGGCATGCCGCGGCCGGCCAGCGAACCCAGCCCGGTGCCGAGTATGAAGAGGAACAGCACCGGCTGGACCAGCGCGGTCACCGCCCTGAGCCGGTCGGTCCTGAACCTGATCAGCTCGCGGCGCCAGACGATGCTGACGGCACGCAGGTCGTGCCTGATGCCGTGCTCCGGCACGGCCACCCTGATCGACTCGACGATGGCCGATTCCGTGGCCGGCGTGACGGTGTCGGTGACCATGCTCATCGCCTTCCCCTGAAGCGCGCCGCCATCTGGCGCATGGCATCGGTGCCCGAGGCCTCGGCGTCCCGGATTGTCTTGCCGGTGTAGGACATGAAGACATCGTCCAGCGAGGGCCTGAACACGCTGACCGACCTGATCGGCACGTCGAGTTCGGTGAAGAGCCTGGGCACGAACTGCTCGCCCGAGGCTACCGAGAAGGTCACCGCGCCCTCGTGCACGGCGGCCTCGATGCCGAACGTGCCGGCCAGCGCGGCGATCGCGGATGTGTCGTCGGCGGTGTGGATCTGCACCCGGTCCTTGCCGATGCTGGCCTTGAGCGCTTCAGGCGTGTCGACCGCCACGACCTTTCCGTGGTCGATGATCGCGATCCGGTCGCAGTGCTCGGCCTCGTCCATGTAGTGCGTGGTGAGGAAGATCGTGATGTCCTCGCGCCCCTTCAGCTCGTTGATGTAGGCCCAGATTGATGACCGCGTCTGCGGGTCGAGGCCGACCGTCGGCTCGTCAAGGAACAGCACGTGCGGGGCGTGCAGCAGGCCGCGGGCGATCTCCAGCCTGCGCTGCATGCCGCCGTGCTGACCAGGCTGTCCTTGCGGTCCCAGAGGCCGACCATGTCGAGCACCTGGCGCATCCGCGGCGCTACGGCGTCCCTGGGGACGCCGTACAGCTCGGCGTGGAAGCGCAGGTTCTGCTCGGCGGTGAGGTAGCCGTCGAGCGTGGTGTCCTGGAAGACCAGGCCGATATTGCGCCTGACCGCGTCCCGCTGGGTGGCTGTGTCGTATCCGGCCACCGTCGCGGTTCCCGACGTGGCGTTGGCCAGCGTGCAGAGGATCTTGATCGTGGTGGTCTTCCCCGCGCCGTTCGGGCCGAGGAAGCCGAACGTCTCCCCCGCGTGCACGGCGAGGTCGATGCCGCGAACCGCCTCGACCTCGCCGTACCGCTTGGTCAGCCCGGCAACCTCGATGACCGGCGGGCTGCCGCCGTCGGCCCGCCGTGCCTGGGGCTGGGCGCTCCGAGCGCCTGCTCGAAGGCTCACGGTCACCTCCTCACCATGGTCCGGTCACGAGCCTAGTCACGCTCGGCCTCTGGCTCCGCCGCCGCTGCCTCCGGCTGAGCGTCGGTCTCCTCGTCCTCGGCCAGGATCCGGTAGAGCGACCGCCTGGTCTGGGCCAGGACCTTGCGCGCCTGGGCCAGTTGCGTCTCGGTGCCCGCGCTCAGCACCTGAAAGGCCGCCACGTGGACCTGGCGGACCAGCGAGCGCATGTCGGCCGCGGCGCTGGCCGCGTCGCCCGACATGGCCGACCACGGTGCCCTCAGCTCGTCGGCGTGCTCGGAGACGTAGGTCCGGCCGGCGTCGGTCAGCGCGTAGGCGCGGCGCTCGCCGACCGCGGCCTGCAGCGTGATCAGGTTCTCGTCTTCTAGCTGGGCGAGCGCCGGGTACACCGAGCCTGGGCTCGGCCGCCACAGGCCGCCGCTGCGCTCGCTGATCTGCTGGATGATCTGGTAGCCGTTCAGCGGCTCTTCGGCCAGCAGCGCCAGCGCCGCGGCCCGCACGTCGCCGCGCTTGGCCCGGCCCCCGCGCCTGCCATAGCCGCGCGCCCACGGGCCGAACGGCTGCGGGCCGTCGTGGAGCCCCGGCATGCCGCGGAACGGCGGGCCGAACTCGGGCGGGCCTTCGAACCCGGGGTGCCGGTGGAATCCGGGGCCGCCGCGGAAGCCTGCCTCTTCGGCTCCCGGCTCGAAGCCGGGCGGCCCGGCGAACCGCGCCCTGGACCGCTTGCCGCCGCGCCGGTGCCGGTGGCCGCCCCAGAACTCGTTGCCGTGCTCGTCCACGTCGTGCTCGTTCATGTCTTGCTCGTTCATCACAACTCCTGGTTGTCGTTCGAAGGCTCTATCTTCGAGCCTTCTCGATATTTCAAAGATATATCGTTAGCGCGAATCTGGCAAGCCCTGGATCGGCGCCTGTAGCGGGGGTCAGGAGGAGCTCGTGTCCTGCCATCGGCTGGCCAGCGCCAGCAGCCGGTCCGTGGCCTGGCCGAACTGCTGGCCGCCGCCGACCGCGACGCCGAGCAGGAACGCGGTGACCGGCGCGGCGGGCCGGTCGACCTGATGCGCGACCTCGCGGGCCAGGTCGAGCACCGCCCGCTGGTCCACGGCCGCCTGGTCGATGTCGAGTTCAGCGCAGGCCGCGTCGATCCACTTCTCCAGCGAGCTCATCGTCTGCCTCCGTTCGTTGCGTGCCGTCGCGGGCATGAGCGCGCGCAGCGGCCACGTCTTCAGCGGTATCGCAGTCCAGCCACGGCGGCGGCTGGCCGGCCGCTGCCGCGACGGCGACCTGCAGCAGCCAGTCCTCGGCGACCAGCGACAGGCCGGCCCGCAGCGCCGGCACCGGCCCGGCTCCTGACGGCCGCTCGGCCGTGAAGACGATGGTCGGCGCGCCCGGCAAGGTCTCGGCCAGGCCGTCGAGGTCTGGCCTGGCGGGCCCGACCACGACGAGATAGCGGGCGCCCGCGCCGGCCGCCGCGGCCGCGACCGCGGCGAGCAGGGTACGGCCGCCGACCTTGATGCCCGGCTTGTCGGCGCCGCCCAGCCGGCTCGCGCCGCCGCCAGCCAGCACGACGGCGGCAACCTGCCCGGTCCGCGGCGGGCCGGCCTGGCCAGCCATGTCCTGGCGGTCGGCCATGTCCTGCCGGTCAGCCGCCGATGGCCGACATCGGCCTGGCGGGCTGCAGGAAGCCAGGGTCGTTGATCCCGTGGCCGGGCAGCTTAGAGGCGACCGCGAGCCGCCAGCGGTCCGCCAGTTCCTCATCGCCAGCGCCTGCCCGCAGCGGCGTCCGCAGGTCGCTCTCCTCCCTGGCGAACAGGCAGTTCCTGACCTGGCCGTCCGCGGTCAGGCGTACCCGGTCGCACGAGCCGCAGAACGGCCTGGTGACCGAGCCGATCACGCCGACCCGCGCCGGGCCGCCGTCGACGAGGAACGTCTCGGCCGGCGCGGAGCCGCGCACGCCTGGGTCCTCGGGCGTGAGGGAGAACTTCACCGACAGCGCCTGCAGGATCTCGTCCGCGGTCACCATGTTCTCCCTGCGCCAGCCGTGCTGCGCGTCGAGCGGCATCTGCTCGATGAACCGCATCTGGTAACCGTGGTCGAGGCAGTACTGGAGCAGGTCGGTGGCCTCGTGGTCGTTGACGTCCCGCATCAGCACCGCGTTGACCTTGACCGGCGCAAGCCCGGTCCCCGCCGCGGCGGCCAGCCCGGCGAGCACGTCGGGGAGCCTGTCCCGCCTGGCCAGCTTCACGAACGTGTCAGGGTCGACCGTGTCGAGCGAGACGTTCACCCGGTCCAGGCCCGCGTCGTGCAGCGGCCCGGCGAGCCTGGCCAGGCCGATGCCGTTCGTGGTCAGCGAGATCTCCGGACGTGGCCGCAGCTCGGCGGTCCTGGAGATGATGCCCGCCAGGCCGCGGCGCAGGATCGGCTCGCCCCCGGTGAACCTGACCTCGGTGATGCCGAGTCGCTCTACCGCGACGCCGAGCAGCCTGACCAGCTCATCGTCGCTGAGCTGGTCCGCGCTCGGCAGCCAGTCGAGCCCCTCGGGCGGCATGCAGTAGCTACAGCGCAGATTGCACCGGTCGGTCAGCGACACGCGCAGGTCGGTGGCCACGCGGCCATAGGAGTCGGCTAGCATGACCTACCTCCTTTTCCGGCTTGTCCGGCAGCGGCTGGGTCGCTTTCACGCGGGCTTAGCCTACTTCTCGATTTTTGCGCACGACCCGGTGCCTGCCCGCGCGGCGGTAGTCAAACGCGCGCTCAGCTAGCAACAAGCGACGAGCGGGCCGATTCGTTCCCGCCGCGGCAGCCGGATCGCGGAAGATGAGGTCATGACCGTGACGGGCGCGATCTGGCGCGAGCAACTGACAGCAGAGCAGCGGGCCATGCTCGGCCGCGACGCCGGCACGATCGCGCAGCCGCGGCCCGACGTGCTGGTCATCGGCGGCGGGATACTCGGCGTCGCCATCGCCTCGTCCTTGCACGACGCCGGGCTGGGATCGGTGCAGCTGATCGAGGCGGGCCGGCTGGGCGCGGGCGCCACGGGCGGCGCCACCGGGCTGCTGATCCCCGAACCGCACCAGTGGAGCGACCCGGAGACCTTCGTCGACCTGGAGCGGGCCAGCCTGGAACGCTGGCGCTACCTCGACCAGGTCACGGCGGGCGGTCTCGGGCTGGTCGAGCTTGACTGGATCGGCCTGGCCCCCGATGCCGGCGGGCTTGCCGCGCACCAGCCGAAGAACGTGGAGTGGCTGGACGCGGCCAAGATCGCGGCCCTCGTCCCCGGCCTGGCCTGGCACCTGGGCGGCGCCCTGATCCGCCACCAGGCCCGGGTGAACCCGCTGCGTGCGCTGGTCGGCCTGGCCGAGGGGCTGCCGTCGGTGGGCACCGCGGTGGCGGCCACCGCGGTCACGGTCCGCGGCGACCGGATCGAGTCGGTCACCACCTCAGCGGGCGAGATCAGCCCGGGCGCGGTCGTCTTCGCCACCGGCCAGCCGCCGGTCGTCGACGGCCTCGAGCTGGACATTCCTTCCGACCGGGTCAAGGGGCACCTGATCGTGACCGAGCCGGCCACCCTGCACCTGCCGTGCACCGTGGCGCCGGTCGCGACGCCGCTGGAAGACGGCCGTCTGCTGGCGGGCGGCACGTTCGACTACGGCGACGAGAGCCCGGTCGTGCGCGAGGAAGTCGTGGACACGATCATGGGCGGGCTGCGGGCGGCGCTGCCCGGGATCCGCGACGTCGGCGTGTCGCACCAGTGGTGCTGCTTCCGGCCGCGCCATCCCGACCGGCGCCCGGTCATCGACCGGGTGCCCGGCATCGGCAATGCGTGGCTGACCTCCGGCCACTTCAGGACCGGCATACTCAACGCGCCGGCCACAGGTCTGGCGATCTCCAGGTGGATCGCAGCGGACAAGCCGCCGCCCGAGGCCAGGACCTGGAGTGCCGCGCGGTTCACGGGCCGCGCCGACGGTGCTAGCGGACACGGGGCTAGCGAACACGGGGGCTAACGAACACGGGCTAGCGGATCACTGGCCTGGCTTAGGGGCGCACTCTCCTGCGGTCGTCGGGCAGCCGCTGCGTGACGCGGAGCCGGTCGAGGTGCTCGAGCAGCGGAATGACCGTCCGCCTGGTCGAACCGAGCGCCATCCGCGCCTGCGAAGTGGTGAACGGCTGCTCAAGTCCGGCCAGGATCTGCGCTGCCCGGTCGTCGGCGTCCGGTGCGAGCACCACCTGGTCGGTCAGGCGCAGCAGCGCGCCATGCCTGGCTGCCACGGCGAGATCGCGCTTGTCCAGGCCAAGCTGGCGCAGCCGGTCGGATTCTGGCGCGTCGAATGGCTTGGCCCGCAGGTCGGCGAGGAGCGAGGCCACCGCGGCGGCCAGCCCGGCCGGAAGACCCGCGGCGCCGCCCCTGGCCGTGAGCAGGCCGCCCTTGAGCGCAACCGCCGGGGTCGCCGCCGCCAGCGCGAGCACGAGGCGGCGGTCGGGCAGGCGCAGCGCCTCGCGCGCCGCCTCGACCGGCAGGCCGGGTGCGAGCGGTTCGGCGGTAGCGTGCTCGGCCACGAGGGCGACCAGCCTCGCCGACAAGCGGGACCAGTGCCCGGGGTCGGCCAGCCAGCCGGCCGCGACCGGCTCGGGCAGGCCGGTCACGCCGGCCGCGCGCAGTCCGGCCGCGGGCGCCAGCCTGCGCCGCCTGAGCAGGTCGGCCGCGGCCGGCCGGTCCGGCCATGACCCGAGTTCCGCGGCCGCCGCGGCGGCCACTCCCCTGCGGTTCAGCGGCGGCGGATCGGCGTCGAGCACGACCGCGCCGAACAAGCCGGGCCAGAGCGCCTGCCCGGTGCCTGGCAGCGCGCCCTGGTCCCTAGCGGCGCCCGGATCCCGCAGCAGCACCCGCTCGCCCACGTGCAGCGGCAGCGGGTCGCGCAACTGCAGCCTGGCGAGCCTGCCGCCGAGCGGTCTGACCTTGGCGGGAGTGCGCGCGGAGCCGACGTGCACGGTGAGCTGCGCGGGCAGCAGGTTGCCGGCTTCCTGGCTGCTCCCCCGCGGCTCACCGGTGATCCTGACGTCGATCTGGCCGGCCAGTGTCCACCGGCCAGGCTGGATCAGGGCCATGCCCCTGGCCACGTCGGACCGGTCGACGCCGCGCAGGTTCAGCGCCGTCCTGGCAACGCCGGTGACCGCGGAGAGGTTCTCCCCGAGCGACTGCAGCGCGCGCACCCGAACCGGCCGCAGCGCCGGGGTCAGGAGCAGCTCGTCGCCGCGGCTGACGGTGCCGGCCGGCAGCGTGCCGGTGACCACCGTTCCGCTGCCGGTGATGCTGAAGGCGCGGTCCACCCAGATCCGCACCGGCGCCGCCGGGTCGGTGGCCGGCAAGCTGGCGGCGAGCTCGCCGAGCGCGCCGGTCAGCTCGGGCAGTCCCGCGCCGGTGACCGCGCTGACCGCCAGGGTCGGGACCGCGCCGAGGCTCGACCGGCGGATCTGCGCGGCGGCCTGGGCCATCGCCCGGCCAGGATCGGCCAGGTCGGCGCGGGTGACCGCGAGCAGGCCGCGGGAGATGCCGAGCGCGTCGACGGCGGCCAGGTGCTCGGCCGACTGCGGCATCCAGCCGCCGTCGGCCGCCACCACGAACAGCACGGCGGGGACCGGGCCGACTCCGGCCAGCATGTTCGTGATGAACCTGGCGTGCCCCGGCACGTCGACGAACGCCAGCGACTCCCCGGCGGGCAGCCGCATCCAGGCGTAGCCGAGGTCGATGGTCAGGCCGCGCCGCCGTTCTTCTGCCCACCGGTCGGGCTCCATCCCGGTCAGCGCGCGCAGCAGCGCCGACTTGCCGTGATCGACGTGGCCGGCGGTCGCGATGACGTGCATCGCCGGTCAGCCGGCCAGGCCGGCGGCCGCGAGCACCGCGGCCGCGAGCGCGTCGTCGTCGTGCGGTTCGACGGCGTACAGATCGAGCAGCAGCCTGCCGTCGCTGACCCGGCCGCAGACGGCCGGGTGCCGGCCGGCCCGTACCTGCTCGCCGCTGCGCAGCGGACCGGCCAGCGCCTCGGGCAGGCTGACCGCCGCGCTGGCCAGCGCCACGCCCGGGGCACCGCCGCCCCCGACGGCGGCCTGGCTGGTCACGGGCGCGGCATCGAGTCCGGCGGCGGCAAGCACGCCAGCGAGCCGTTGCGCCCTATGGGTCAGCGCCCTGGGATCGGCGGAGAGCGCCTGCAGCACGGGCGGCGGAGGGCCGGCCAGCGTTGCCTCGAGCGCCGCCACCGTCAGCTTGTCCACCCGCAAAGCCCTCGCCAGCGGATGCCTGGCCAGCGTCGCGACCAGGCCGGCGCGGCCGAGCAGCAGCCCGGCCTGCGGGCCGCCGAGCAGCTTGTCGCCGCTGGCCGTCACCAGGGCCGCGCCGGCCCGCAGCCAGGTCGCGGCGTCCGGCTCGTCGGGCAGCGCCAGGTGCGGCGCGAGCAGCCCGGACCCGATGTCGCCGACCACCGGCACGCCGAGCTCGGCCAGCTCGCCGATCCCGGCGCTCGCGGTGAAGCCGTCGATCCGGTAGTTCGACGGGTGGACCTTGAGCACGAACCCGGTCCGCGGCCCGACGGCGGCCGCGTAGTCGGCGACGGATGTCCGGTTCGTGCTGCCGACCTCGCGGATCGTCGCGCCCGTGCTGACGAGCAGCTCGGGCAGCCGGAATCCGTCGCCGATCTCGATCAGCTCGCCCCTGCTCACGACGATCTCCCGGCCGGCGGCCAGCGCGGTGGCGGCCAGCACGAGGGCGGCGGCGTTGTTGTTCACGACGTGGACGGCTTCCGCGTCGGGCACCGCCCTGGCCAGCGCGGCGAGCATCGCCGCGCCGCGGCGGCCGCGGGCGCCCTTCGCCAGGTCGAACTCGAGGTCGGTGCAGCCGGCCGCCGCCGCCACGGCGTCGCGCGCGGCGGCCGACAGCGGCGCCCGGCCGAGGTTGGTGTGCAGCAGCACGCCCGTCGCGTTGAGCACCGGGTTCAGGCTGGCGGCGAGCGGCGGCAGCGAGGTGACGGCCGCGGCAACCACCTCGTCGGGACCGATCTCGCCGTCCCTGGCGCGCTGCTGGGCGCGGTGCACCGCGTCCCGCACCAGCGACCGGCCGAGTCGTGCCTGCGCCCGCGCCAGCCGCGGATCGGCCAGGACGGCGTCGGTGCGCGGCACGCGCCTGCGCGCATCGTCCACGACCGTGACCATACCTCCCGAGCCGCCGTGCCGCCGCGACCAGCCGCCGGTTGCCGGCCGGTCCCCGTGCTGGCGCGAGACCGTGCTGGCGCGAAACGAGCGCCGCGGAACGAGGTGCCGCCGCGAAACCAGCGGTGCCGCCATCATGCGTTGCTACCCATCGTGCGTCCCGATGTGCCAGGCTTGATGAGCTAATGCGGAGAAAGTGAGCGCGAACATGGCCGATGGCGTGCAGACACCGCGGAGCAGGGGCAGCCTGTGCGGGCTTTTCCTGATACTGCTCGGCGGCTGGGGAGGCGTGGCGCCCTTCGTCGGGCCGTCCATCGGGTACGGCTTCACGCCCGACATGGCGTGGCACTCCACACCGGGCAGGCTGGACCTGTCGGCGATCCCGGGCGCCATCGTCGTTGTGGCGGGCCTGTTCGTGCTGGTTACCCGCAACCGCGGGGTCGGCGGCTTCTTCGCGCTGGCCGCCGCGATCGGCGGTGCCTGGTTCATCGCCGGGGCGGCCCTGGTCAAGCTGCTGCCGCCCGCCCAGGTCGCGTCGATCACCACGGGAACGCCGATCGAGACCGGCACGTCCAGGGTGGTGCTCACCGGCCTGGCGTTCTACGGCGGGACGGGAGCGCTGATCGTGTTCTTCGCCGCGCTCGCGCTCGGCCGGTTCTCGATCGCCGCGCACCGGGATTACCTGGGTATGGACAACGGTGCCGGCGACGCCGTGGGCCTGGCCGGCCTGGGCGGCCTGACGGGCGCCGGCACGCCTGATTACAGCGCCTACCAGGCCGGCCAGGACACCTCGTCCTACTCGCCAGGGCAGCCGCAGTACCTGCCCGGCCAGACGCAGGACCTCCCTGGCCAGGGGTATCCGCAGACTCCGGCGCAGGACCCGTTCGGGCGCACCCAGGACACGTTCAGCAGCCCGCAGGGCGGTTACACCGCGCAGGCGCCGTTCCCGCCCGCGCAGTTCCCGACGACGCCCGACCCGTTCCGCAGCACGCCGACCAGCTACCCGGCGCGCGCCACGCCCGAGACCACGACGCCGGAGCATCCGTTCGGGCAGCAGGACCAGTCCTGACTGGTGGCGGAGGCGGACGGGAATCGAACCCGCCGGCGACGCAGCGCGCCGCCCGCCGGTTTTGGTTCGCCATGGTGTCGGGCATTCCCGTTCATGACCACATAACCAACGAACTGAAGCCGGGCGACCAGGTGTGGTTCCACCAGCGCCCGGAGAACCCGGCCGCATCTGGCGCATGTTCGAGGCACCCGTGCCCTCGGCCGGCGGCTACCGGGTGATCTGGGTGCACTCGACCGGCGAGGCCGCCCGCGACTCCGCCGCCCGCGCCGCCCGCGCCGAGACCGGGCTCGCCGCGATCGAGACGCTGCAGACCCGGCTGCACAGCCCCAGGACCCGGATCAAGACCCGCGTCGCCGCCGGGCAGGCCGCCACCGCCGCGCTGGCCGCGGCCGGCGCCACCCGCTGGGCCGGCTACCAGATCAGCGAGTCCACCGAGGTCACCTACCGGCAAGAACGCCGTGGCCGCCCCGGCACCAGCACCCGCTGCCGGCGCCGCGAGAAAACCGTCTTCACCATCACGGCCACCATCAACGCCGGCACCGTCGGCTACGACGCGCGCACCGACGGCTGCTTCCCGCTGATCACCAACGACCGGCAGATGAGCCCGGCCCAGGTTCTGGCCGCGTACCGCTACCAGCCCAACCTCGAACGCCGCAACCACATCCTCAAGGGCCCGCACCAGGTCACGCCCGTCTGGCTCGAGACCGCGCACCGCATCGAAGCGCTGCTGCTGTGTCACTTCCTGGCCATGCTCATCGAACGCGAGATTCGCACCTCCATGAAGGCCGCCGGGCTCACCGGCATCCCGCTCTACGCCGAACTACGCAACTGCCCAGCCCCCAGCGCCGACCGGATCCTGAAGATCTTCACCGGCATCCAGCGCCACGACCTGACCAGCGACGGCGCCGCCGTGCAGACCTTCGAACCGGACCTCACCCCGCTACACCAGCAGGTCCTGGACCTCCTGCACGTACCCGCCAGCGTCTACACCGCCGCCAGCGACTCCTGATCCTGGGGCGCAACTGCCAGCCGAGAAGTGCGGAACGTCAGCTTTACCCGGAGTGCAGATACGCGACCAGCCCAGATGTGGCCTCGAAGGCAAGCAGGCTGCTGAGGAAGCCGACAACACCGCCAGACGTGAAGTCGGTCGCTGCCAGCGCCGAAGCCCAGGCGAGGCGCGAGCCCGTGCCCAGCGCGAAGCCCAAGCCGAAGGCCAAGGCCAAGAATACTGCCACCAGGAAGCCGCGAAAGCGCTAGCGCGGCTCGGCGCGGCGGCTTGCTTTCGCTGACCTGCCGCTCCGCAGCCGCAGTGGAGCCGCGCCACGGCGAGCCCGCGGTGCACCATCACCGAGGCAGCACGGTGCAACGCCGCAGGTCAGCGCCCCCCTGCCAGATAGCTAGTGCGGTGGGTCGGAGGCATCGGCCCAGTGCCCGAAACGTGCTCCGAAGGATGGGCTACCTGTACCCTAGTTAGCAGGCTGCTAGCCAGCCGCCAGGGAGAAGATCAAGATCAGGACCACGACGCCACCGTGAGCAAGCCGGGCCGCCAGCCGCAGCACAACCAGCGGTCGATGAGGCGGCTCTTGGAGGCGCAGGGCTGGACATGCGAGACGGGCGGCAAGCACGTGATCAAGATGACTAAGCCAGGGCACCGGCCGATCACGCTCCCGCACGACAAGCGCGGCGGAGGATATCCGCCAGGCCTGGCGGCGGCGATTCTCCGCGAGGCAGGCTTGAAGGGACGGACAGGCGATGAGTGATGACCAGAGCGTGTACAGCGTGCGCATTCACTCTGAGCCTGGCCAGGGTCTGTGGGCAGAGGTTACCGAGCTGCCCGGCTGCTTCGCGTCCGGTCAGGACATGGACGAGCTTCGCGAGGCGCTCTCCGAGGCCGTCAGCCTGTACCTGTCAGAGCCTGGCCAGCCAGTGCGCGTCGAGCTGGAGCAACAGCCCGGATCCGAGTCGGTGACCGAGCAGCATATGCTCGCCCGGACGGCCTGAGCCGCTTAGCCAGCCCAACAGCTTGCCTGACCGCTTGCACCTCGCTGACCTGCGGCTCTGCAGGCGCGGGGATCAGCCGGGAACAGGAGCCTGGCGTCTCGTGCGGTGTCGTCAGCGGCCGGCTACCCGTCCTCGCGGCCATCGCCCGATAGCCGCCCGTGGACCAGGCGTGCCCGGGCGGCCGGATCGCGCTGCAGGAGCCGCTGCGCGGCCAGGTTGTTCCGCCAGGAGTCCTCGATCAGGATGGCGGGCTGCTCCAGGCCCAGGCCGTCGAGCCATGCGCTGAGCTGGCTGAGCGTCTCCTCGATCCGCTCCAACTCGGCGATCGCCATCTGGCGATGGGACTGGCTGAGGTTAGCCATGCCGGGCGTCCTGGTCGGCGCAGCTATCGCAGATTGCGCCGTGAGATGCACCTGGGTCAGCCTCGGGCACGCGAGGTGCCGTCGTATCTCGATGTGCTCGCCCGGAGCAACGGACACGGCTGACCTAGCCGCAAGCGGGAGGCGCCCCGTCAGCTACCCGGCTGGCGGGGCGCTCACTCGCTGCCTGGGCCGCGCGCATGCCAGCGTCGGTGCTCTACGACGTCACGCTCAGCGGCGGCGAGCACCTTGAATGGTGGATGGCGCCGATGCTGGCGGACTGAAGCGGCAGCGGGTCCTCAGACAGCGTGAGTGCCTCGACTTCGCCAGCATCGTTGCCTGCTACGTAGAGCTGAGCAGCCGTCACGCACGACAGCGATCGTGTCAGCGGCGCCAGGAAGGCCTCGCGGGCGTTCCTACCGGGCAAAGGGCAGCAGCATCACGAGATGCTGCACCTCGGGGCGCTCCATGTCGAGCGTGCCCGCGTCATAGGCGTCGAACTCCACCTCGTCACCAGTATGCCCGGTGCCGGGGCAAAGACTCGCCAGAAGCTGCGCGCCGGGCCACTTCTACGCTCTGAGCATCCCCCCACCGCGGCACGATGCGGACCAGGCCGTCATCAGCCAGGACGCGAAGCACCCGGGTGATCGTGGCCAGCAAGACCTGGTAGCGCCCGATCCAGGCATGGGAAGAGCGCCAGGTGTACCGGCGCGGCCAGTATTGTGAGCGTTGCGTGCACCATACGTGATGCGCCCCGTTCAGGACTCCGGTCCGCGGGGCGCATCTGGATTCGGGGCGGGCGCCAGCGCGAGGCGGGCTTCGGTGAAGGCCTCGCGGAGCCTGCCCTTGCCGCCAGCGTCGCGGGTGCCAATCGCGGCGATGATCTCCTCGGCGCGCCAGTAATGCGACGGGACCATCCAGCCGGACGTGACCGCGTCCAGGGTGATGCCCTCGGACTCGTCGAGGCGGCCGGCGCCGGCCAGGGCAAGCGCGAGATCGAGCCGGGCCGCGACAGCCCGGCGCGGGCGCGGCGACCCGTCCGCTCCGGACTCGATCCGTTCCAGCACGTGCCGGGCGATGCGCTCGGCGGCCGGGTCGCCGATCCATGCCAGCGTGGTACCCACGTACGACTCGGCCTTGGACGGGTCGTAGACGTAGTGGTGCTCGGGATGCTCGGGCACCGGCAGCGGCGATACGAGGGCCTCGACCCGGGCCAGCGCGTCATAGGTCTCCCGGGCGGCGCCCAGCCTGGCCCAGGCGCGGCCTTCCTGCGCGGTGGCCTGGACGAAAACGCTGGTGCCGCGGGGAGCGGTGTCCTGAGCGTCCCGGGCCAGGGCCGCGGCCTGCGGGTAGTCCCTGCTGATCAATGCCTGCCAGGCGCGGGTTTCCAGGCTCCAGGCCCGCAGCTCGGCGTGGTCGGCCTCGACCGCGATCTGAATGGCCGTGCTGAGATATGTGGCGGCGGTGTCGTGCCTGCGGAGGTCGATCAGGCTGGTCGCGGCCAGCAGCGACAGCCAGCCGCTCGTGACCAGCAGCCGGCTGTGCTGCGCGAGCGTCATGCGCTTGTCCAGCAGTCCGGTCACATAGGCGAGGTAGGTGCCGGCGCGGCTGAGCAGCTCCTTCGGCGCGGTCGACGGGTAGCTGATCGCCAGGGCGTCGGTTACCTGCGCCAGCCGCTCGACCGCCGCGTTGCCGACGTCGCTGGCGCCAGCCCGACGGGCCGCCTCGACAGCGCCCAGGTCGTCATCGAACGTCGGCCCGGGCGGCATGGCCGCGAGGACTGCCAGTTCGCCGCCTGCGGACAGGATGTCATCGACACGCCGCGCTATCTGAGCCGAGGGCTGCTGGCGGCCGGCCGCGAGCCGGGATACCAGCGCCGGGTCGCAGGGGACGCGGCGAGCCAGGGCACGCACGCCAAGCCCGCGCTCGGACATGAGCGCCGACAACAGCGTGCCGAAATCCATTCCGCGTGCACCAATCGCGAAACGTTGACCATTGTTGACAAGGCCGGGATCAACACTTCCACGGTAGCTGACCGGGGCGCACAGTGGCGCCCATGGTGCACGAGGTAACTGCCGCGATGGAACTGCTGGCCGCCGAGCTGCGAGAGCGCGGACTGCAGGCGGAGATGATCGCCAGCACGGCCGGGCTGGTCCGGATGAAGGTCCGCAATCCTGCCGCCAGCGTCCTCTCCGAGACGATCATCGGGCACGCCGGCGCGTTCTGGTGGCCATGGCGGGACCAGATCGGCCCGGCCACCGACGTCAGCCACGCAGCGATGGTGATAGCGCGCGTCCTGGCCGCCCGTTGAACGGCAGGCCGAAGCTCCCGGTGCCGCGCAGATTGGCCAGGCTCCCTTCACTCGCCGGGCTTGGCGCGCAGCGTGTAAAGCACCGCATCAGCCAGCACCAGGAAATCCCGTGCCTTGTCTGCGCCCATGGCGTCGGTGGCAAGATTCCGGAGCACGAAGAGTCCCTCGACCGAGCTGGCGGTCTGAGGAGTGATCACGCCGCGCCGCGCAGCATGCCGGGCGAGGGCAACTGGGGTCAAGATGCTGGCCGCGTCCGGGTCGTCGACGAGCATCTCCCGCAACCGGTCGCCGATCTGCGCGGCGGCTGCGTCGACAGCGGATCTAGGATCTACCGCGGCTGCCCCTGCCAGTTCTTCCTGCGGGCTGCCTGGCAGAGCAGGTGCCTCGGGCACGGCCGCCAGCTCGGGGATGCGCCGCATTTCGCGCGCACTCCGGCCGGCTTCTCGCTGAATTCAAGCTCAGCCGGGCCAGCCTTTCAGCCTCCGGACACCGCGGCTTAGGACGGCCGCGATGGGCCGCCGCAGCACGATCACGGCCGCGACCACTGCCGCAGGCCAGGCGAGCGAGTGCACCAGGGATGCCGTGAACGCCATCCAGCTCATCGGAGCCGCGGCGCTCGTAGGGACGGGGACGCCATGATCACGCACGGATGTTCCCCTGATGTTCCTCGCGGCCTCCTCGTGAGCCGCCCGCGGCGCACCATGCCGGACACGCCAGGCCCTCGCGCAGTCAGTGTCTGCGCAGGTCAGCGGAGGCGGACGGGAATCGAACCCGCCGACGACGCAGCGCGCCGCCCGCCGGTTTTGAAGACCGGGGAGCCCACCAGGTGCCCAGACGCCTCCGGATCAGACATTACCCGCACCGCCCGCGAAACCGCCGGACATCGATGTGCCGTAGCTGTTCGCCGGCGAACACCGCTGGCACATCGATGTGGTGTCGGCCCGCCTGGCGGAGCCCGGGAGGGGCGACAGGAGGGCGAGGGCTCGCGGGTAAGGGCGAGTTGGCTAGTCGAGCTGGGCGTAGAGGGAGTCGATCACGTCGGCGTACTTGTTGTGGATGACCCGGCGCTTGAGCTTGAACGTCGGCGTCAGCTCCTCGCTCTCGGCCGTCCACTCCACCGGAAGCAGCCGCCACTGCTTGATCTGCTGCACCCGGGCCAGGTGCTCGTTCGCGGCGGCCACCGCCTGCGCCACGGCTTCGAGCACGACCGGGTTCTCGGCCAGCTCGGCGAGCGAGGACGCCTCGATGCCGCGCGCCTGCGCCCAGGCGGGAGCGACCTCGCCGTCCAGCGTGAGCAGCGCGACGACGAACTTGCGCCGGTCGCCGAACGCGAGCGCCTGGCCGATCAGCGGGTTGGCGACCAGGGCGTTCTCGACGGCAGCGGGCGAGATGTTCTCCCCGCCCGAGGTGATGATCAGCTCCTTCTTGCGGTCCACCACCGAGACGAAACCGTCGGCGTCGATCGCGCCGATGTCGCCGGTGTGCAGCCAGCCGTCCTCGTCGAGCAGCGCGCTGGTCTGGTCGGGCAGGTTTACGTAGCCGGGCGTGTTCAGCGGCCCCCGGCAGAGGATCTCGCCGTCGTCGGCGATCTTCACCTCGACGCCGGGCACCGGTCGGCCGACGGTGCCGAGCCGGAACGCGGCCGGTGTGTTGGTGGTGAACGCGCCGGTGGTCTCGGTCATCCCGTAGACGTCGAGTATCTTCATGCCGAGCCCGGCGAAGAACGCCGCGACCTCGGGCGGCAGCGGAGCGGCCGCGCTCACCACGTTCACGGCCGCGTCGAGGCCGAGCAGGGCCTTGATCGGCGTCAGCACGGCGGCATCGGCCACGCCGAACCTGGCGGCGAGCTCGTCCGGTGTCGTGTTCCCGTACTGGCAGCTCAGCACGTACGCGCGCCCAGTCTCCATCGCGGCGGCCACGGCGGCCTTCTTGGCCTGGTCCTGCTCCATCGTGAGCAGCGCCTGGATGCCCGCCTGTATCTTCTCCCAGACCCTCGGCACGCCGAAGAACGCCGTCGGCTTTACTTCGGCGACGACCTTGACCAGGTCGGTGGGGACGTGGCAGAAGTACGAGTGGCCCGCGCTGTAGATCGCCAGGTAGAGGCTGAACATCCGCTCGGCGATGTGGGCAAGCGGCAGGTAGGAGACCCACCTGACATGCTTCATGGTGGCGCCGGACACCTCGGCGGTCTTGCACTCGTAGAGCACGCTGGCATGGGTGATGACGACGCCCTTGGGGTTGCCCGTCGTGCCCGAGGTATACAGCAGCGTCACCGGGTCGGCGGTCCTGATCGCGTCGACCCGGCGGCTGACCTCGGCGGCGGCACCGGACCCGCTCGCCTCCTGGCTGAGCAAGCTGAACGCGGCCCAGCTCAGGTGCTGCTCAGGGCAGGCCGCGGCGTCTCGGACGATCACCGTGGTCAGGCTGGGCAGGGCGGCAAGCAGCGGCTCCCACCTGGCGAGCTCGGATGCCCCGTCGAGTACGGCCATCCGCACGCCGCAGTCGGCGGCCACATACCTGATCTGGTCGGCCGCGAGCGTCGCGTAGAACGTGACGGGGACCCCGCCGGCATGCAGCACCGCCTGGTCGGCGAGTACGTGCTCCAGCCTGTTCGGCAGCATCAGGGCGACCGTGTCCCCGGGCTCGAGGCCGAGCCTGACCAGGCCGGCGGCGAGCCGCAGTACCTCGTCGCGGAACTGCCGCCAGGTCAAGGTCTGCCAGGCTGCATCGCCGTCCCGGTCGGAGTAGGCCGGCAGGTCGCCGTAGTCGTCCGCGGTCTCCCGCAGCAGCCTGCACAGCGTCAGGCCCGCCGTCTGCGCCTGGATCAGGGCGCGCTGTTCGATGACTTCACTGGTCACTTACGTTCCTCCGTCGTGCGGCCGCGCTTGGGCGATATGCCACCATGCGGCGGGCAATGGCGCAAGGGCAGCCTGGCTAGAGTGCAGCAATGGAGACTCAGCAGCCAGTCAGGCTTACCCAGTACGCGCACGGCGGCGGGTGCGCGTGCAAGATCCCGCCCGGCGAGCTCGAGGAGGCGGTGGCCAGGCTGGTCCCCGAGCACAGGCCGGACGACGTCCTGATCGGAGTCGAGCACGGCGACGACGCCGCGGTGGTTCGGATCGGTCCGACCAGGGCGGTCGTGGCGACCGCGGACTTCTTCACGCCCGTGGTCGACGACGCGCGCACGTTCGGCCGGATCGCCGCGGCCAACGCGCTCTCCGACGTCTACGCCGTCGGCGGCGAGCCGCTCGTCGCGCTGAACCTGCTCGGCTGGCCACGCGACGTGCTCAGCGCGGAACTCGCCGCCGAAGTTCTCTGCGGCGGCTTGGAGGTCGCCAGGCAGGCAGGCTGCCACGTCGCTGGCGGTCACAGCATCGACGATCCCGAACCGAAGTACGGCATGGCCGTGACCGGCCTGGCCGACCCTGACCGGCTGCTGCGGATCGACGCCGGCCAACCTGGCCAGCCGCTGTCGCTGACCAAGCCGATCGGCACCGGGATACTCAACGCGATGCACAAGGCGACCGGCGAGGTCAGCACGGCGGCGGTCGAGGTCATGACCACCCTGAACGCCGCCGCGAGCCGCGCCTCGCTCGATGCGGGCATCCGTTGCGCCACCGATGTCACCGGATTCGGGCTTCTTGGCCACGCCTTCAAGCTGGCCAGGGCGAGCGGCGTCACCGCCGTGATCGATCATCGCGCCATCCCGCTGATCCAGGGAGTCAGGTGGGCTCAGCGTGCCGGCTACATGCCGGGCGGCAGCCGGCGTAACCTAACCTGGGTCGCGCCGCACGCTGACTTCGGAGCGCTGTCCGATGAGGTGCTGCTGCTCCTGGCCGACGCGCAGACGTCGGGCGGCCTGCTTGTCGCGGGCGAACTTCCTGGCGCGCCGGTGATCGGCGAACTCGCGAAGCGCGGCGAGTGTGTCATCTTGGTTACGTAATCATTACATTGCGTAGTTACTGCGAAGGCTTTCTGGGCAGGCTGCACTCACGGTAAGCAGCGCATCGGGCAAACTATGCCGGTGGCCTGCCGCGCTGGGGGCGTCGGCGGCTGGCACCAGTCGCGGCTCTGGATCGTCTAGAAGTCGGCGGACTTTCGCGAAGGGCGCGTCAGCGAGGTTCAGCTCGAGGCCGCGACCCGCTCCGGCCGTGGATGAGGAGGATCCGAGCGTGCAGGCTCAGGCGGACAGGAATCCGGCCGATGCCCAGGGCCGATTTCTGCCACGGCGGCTGCCCTGGCACCGGCTGATCGGCAGCGCCGGCCTGGTCCTGGCCGCGCTGCTCTTCGCCATGTCGCTGGCCGCTTTCCTTGCTGACCAGGCCATCCACCGGCACGCGGTGCTCACCTGGTACGACCTCAACGTCTACAACGACGCTGGCCTGATCACGCGGCAGCTTCCGTCGATCCTGTACACCTGGGAGCTGAAGGCCGGCGTCCAGTTCACCTACACGCCGTTCGCGGCGCTGATGTTCGCTGGCGGATCGTTCATCCCGATGGCGACGCTCCGCTGGCTGATGACGGTGACGAGCATGGCAGCGATTCCGCTGACGGCGTGGCTCACGCTGGGCGGGCTCGGCCGGCGCGGCGCGGGCCGGCTGGCCGCTACGCTCGCGGTCAGCGCGCTGGCGCTCTGGACCCAGCCGGTCGTGAAGGCCTTGTTCCTCGGCCAGATCGAGCCGCTGCTCATGCTGCTCGTGGTCTGGGACCTCACCAGGCCGGACTCGCGGCAGTGGAAGGGCATCGGCATCGGCGTCGCGGCCGGGATCAAGCTTGTCCCGCTGATCTTCATCCCGTACCTGCTGCTGGCGGGCAAGTTCCGCCAGGCGGCGGTGGCCGCCGGCACGTTCGCCGCCACGGTGCTGGTCGGGTTCCTCGCCCTGCCCGGCCCGTCCGCCTCCTACTGGCTCACCGGATACTTCATGCGCCCCGGCCGGACCGGCAGCGTGCACTCGCTGGTCAATCAGTCGCTGCTCGGCATGCTCGCCCGGTCGTATGGCACCGTCGCCGCGGCGCAGGGCCCGTGGCTGGTGCTGGCCGTTGCCGTCGCCGTCGGAGGGCTGGTGGGCGGGGCACTGCTGAGCAGGGCAGGCCGCCCGGTGCAGGGCTGGACCCTGGTCGGCATCACCAGCGTGCTGGTCTCGCCGATCAGCTGGGATCACCACTGGGTATGGATCGTGCCGGTCCTCGCGCTGCTGGCGGGTCTGGCCATGACTGCTCGCCCGGTCGCGCGAGCCTGCTATGTGCTGGCGATCGTTCTCGTCGCAGGGATCATCGGCGCCTGGCCGTGGCGGTACAGCGGCCCGCGCGCCTACGTCCCCAGGCGTGGCCTGCTCGGCTGGTTCGTTCGGCCGCCCGAGGTCACGCAGATCATGGTGCTGCACGGCTGGAAGCTGCTGACCTGGAACCTGTGGGTGGCGGTCGGGGCCGTGACCTACCTGGCGCTGATCGTGACGGCGGTGGTGGCGTGGCGGAAACGGCCCCGGCGCTCGGTCCCGGTCCCCGTCGCTGTCCCCGTCCAGGCTGCGGCGACGCCCAGCCCGATCGACGCGCTGCTGGCCCGCGCCGATGCCGTGCTGCACGGCGGCGCGCTGGCCGGCTCCGAGTCCGGCCGCGCCGCCCAGGACGGCCGGGCAGGCCAGGACAGCCGGGCCAGCCAGGACAGCCGGGCAGGCCAGGACAGCCGGGCAGGCCAGGACAGCCGGGCCAGCCAGGACAGCCGGGCCAGCCAGGACGGCCGGGTCGGCCGCAACGGTCAGGCGGGGCAAGTCGGCGAGGGCAGCCGGGCCAGCCGGGCCAGCCAGAACGGGCAGGCTGGCCACGACGGGCAGGCTGGCAAGGATGGCCGGGCCGGTGCCGAAGACGCGGACAGCGAAGCGAGCCAGCCGACGGCTCGCACGCCTCGGCCGACTCGCTGACTGACGCCGAACTGTGGCCTACCGCAGCGCCGGCTCCCTGGGTGCCTGAGTCGGCGTGTGGCTCATCGTCGGCGTCCCCGCTGTGACGGCCAGGTGGCTGCGGCGCAACGCCGACCGGTGCTGGCCGATCGCGGCGACCGCGATGAGCGCGGCGGCGAGCAGGAGCACCGCGCCGGCGCCGATCCCCAGAGCTGCCAGGGCCGTGTTGATGAGGTGGAGGTCAATCATCTAGTCCGCTCCCTTGGTCCATGTAGACACTGTTTACATCTATGCCTGTGAACACCGTCAACATCGAGCTCATTCCGGGTTCCTCATGATCGTGGTGGATTGACTGGTCTATCTGACCCGAACCCACCACGATCATGGAATCCAGGTCGTCCACAGCGGCGAGCGCGAGCAGCGGGGCTGTCCACAGGATGGGCGGGCGCACTCGCGCACGCCGGGACGCCGGTCCACGCTGGTCGAATGGCGATCGAATGGCCTCGGGCCTGTCAGGACCTGATCGAGATGCAGCGCGGAATCCTGTCGCGCGCGCAGGCGCTCGAGCGCGGGATGCCGCCCGACTCCGTCCACTGGCTGGTCCGCACCGGGCGCTGGCAGGTGCTCAGGCGCGGCGTGTACTCGACCTTCACCGGCGTCCCCGCGCGCGAGGCGACGCTCTGGGCCGCGCTGCTGCGAGCCGGGGCCGGCGCGGCGCTGAGTCACCAGACGGCCGCGGAACTGTTCAAGGTCACCGACCGGCCGAGTTCAATGATTCACGTCAGCGTGCCGGCCAGCCGGCACATCGCCGGGATCCCCGGTGTCGTCGTCCATCGCTCGGCCCGGCTGGCAGCAGCGACCCATCCGAGCCTGCTGCCTCCGAGAACGCGGATCGAAGAGACGCTGCTGGACCTGGCCCAGCAGGCCGCCACGTTCGACGCCGCCTTCGGTGCCGTCTGCGCGGGCTGCCAGCGCCGTCTGACGACACCGCGCCTGCTGCTCGAGGCGATGAGCAGGCGCAAGAAGATGCGCTGGCGAGCCGAGCTGACGCAGGCCCTGGCGGAGATCGGCGCGGGCGTCCATTCGCTGCTCGAGTACCGGTACGTGCGGTATGTCGAGCGACCGCACGGGCTGCCGCGGGCCAGTCGCCAGGCTCGGATGACCGCGGACGGCCGCCACCGGTTTCTCGACAATCTGTACGGCGAGTACGGGCTGTGCGTCGAGCTCGACGGGCAGGATGCACACCCCGATGACCGGCGCTGGCAGGACGTCCGTCGAACCAACTCGGTGACCGAGTCCGGGATCGTCACGCTCAGGTACGGCTGGACCGACGTGAACTACCGGCCCTGTCGTATCGCCGCCCAGATCGGCTTGGTCCTGACCAACCTGGGCTGGCGAGGCCCCCTCCGCCCCTGCGGCCCCGCTTGCCCCGTCGCGCTCGCGCGCGTTTCATGATCGTGGTGGATTGACTGGTCTATCAGACCCGAACCCACCACGATCATGGGAAGCGGGGTCGGGGTTAGCGATCATGGGAAGCGGGGTCGGGGTTAGGGCTGGGGAACGGGGTCGGGGCTAGCGCGGGCCTCGGATGCCGTTCAGCAGGAAGTCGGAGCTCCGCTCGATGGCGGTGACCCGCTCCTCGCCGGTGATCAGCGCGAGCGGCCCGTCGATCAGCAGCGTCGCCAGGCCGTGCACCGCGGCCCAGGCCGGGATCTCGGCGCCCGTGCGCCTGGCCGGGTCGAGCACGCCGTGTTCGACCAGTTCGTCGAGCACCTCGCTGAGCAGCACATAGGGGCCGCGCGACGCCATCCGCGCGGACGCGTCGGGCAACGGCTTGTCCGGCCGGCAGAACGCGGTGCGGAACAGGCCAGGGTCATCGAGCGCGAACCTGATGTAGGCCCGGCCGAGGGCGCGCAGCCGGCGCAGCGACTCCTCCGCCGGGTCGGCCAGCGGCTCCCCCTCGTCCAGGCTCAGCTGCATCGCCGCCGCGAGGAAGCCGAGCGCGCGCTGCCTGACCACCTGGAGCAACTCGTCATGGTCGGCGAAGTGCCGGTACGCGGCGGCGGCCGACACGCCGACGGCGCGGGCGGCGGCGCGCAGCACGACCGCGTTCGGGCCGCCGGCCCTGGCCATCTCGGTCGCCGCGTCCGCCAGCGCGTTGGCCAGGTCGCCATGGTGGTAGCTGGTCCTGCGATGGCGACGGTGGTAGCTGCCGCGGCCTGGTGATGCCTCCGCCATCAGGCCATAGTGCTGCACGAAGGCGAAGTCGACAACGTTTACACGCCAGCCCCGCCTGGGCGCGTCTGGGCGACACAACCTAACCTGGGCGATGACGACCCTGGCGGGAAGGCAGGACATGAGCGGCAGGACGGCACGCCGGCGGCTTCTGCGTATCCGGCTGTCCGACCCGCCGGACGCACCGCGCGCCAGCGAACGCTCTGACCTGCTCGCGGCCGAGGAGCCGCTCGGCATCAGGGTGGCCGGGCAGGCGCTCACGATGACGATGCGGACGCCAGGCGACGACCTCGACCTCGCGGCCGGTTTCCTGGTCAGCGAGGGGATCGTCCGCTGCCCTGGCGACATCGCCGCGATCAGGCTGTGCGACGGGACAAGCTGCGGCCACGCCGGTCACCACGGCACCGGCAACATCGTCGACGTGGAACTGCGGCCCGGCCTGGCGGTGGCGCCCGCGGCGCGCAGGAACTTCATGACTACGAGCGCGTGCGGCGTCTGCGGGAAGGCGAGTACCGCCGAGCTCTTCGTTGCGAAAACCTATGACATCAACGAGGACCACGTGCGCGTCCCGGCGGGCTGGCTGACCTCGACGCCGCAGACGCTGCGGGACGCCCAGCGCGTGTTCGCCAGCACTGGCGGGCTGCACGCCGCCGGGGTGTTCGGGGCCGGGGGCGAGCTGATCGTCGTCCGCGAGGACGTGGGCAGGCACAACGCGGTCGACAAGGTCGTCGGCTGGGCGCTGCGCCAGGGCAGGCTTCCGCTGCGCGGTTGCGTGCTGCTGGTCAGCGGGCGGGCCTCGTTCGAGCTCGTGCAGAAGGCGGTGCTCGCAGGGATCCCGGTGCTCGCAGCGGTCTCCGCGCCGTCCTCGCTGGCCGCCGACCTGGCGGCCGATGCCGGGCTCACCCTGGTCGGCTTCCTGCGGGGCGGCTCGATGAACGTCTACACCCGCGCCGACCGGGTGCTGGCGGACATCCCGGCAGCACCCGGTTCGGCGGAGCCGCTGCTCAGGCCGACTGGGCCTCGGTCAGCAGGCCGCGACGGCGCCTGACGGCCAGGTCGGTCTTGCTGAACACGGCGTCCACGAAGATGCCGATCGCCAGGATCACGATCATGATCGAGATGGCCCCGGTCAGGTCCTGGTTGTCCTGAGCGTTGTTCAGCAGGATCCCGAGCGACAGGTGCCCGATGATGATCACGAGCAGCTGGCCGGCCATCAGGCTGCGCCAGGCGAACGCCCAGCCCTGCTTGAGCCCGGCCACGTAGGCAGGCAGCGACGCGGGCAGGATCAGGTGCCGGTACAGCGCGACTCCGCGCAGTCCCATCGACTTGCCCGCGCGCAGCAGCAGCGGCGGGGTGTAGTCGACGCCGGTGATCAGCCCGTTGGCGATCGAGGGCGCCGCTCCGAGCACCATCACGAACAAGATCGCCGACTCCGAGGCGCCGAACAGGATGATCGCGAACGGGAACCAGGCGATCGACGGCATCGTCTGCAGCCCGCTGATGATCGAGCCGGTCGCCGCGCGCAGCGGCGGTATCCGGGAGACCACCGCGCCGATCACCGAGCCGATCGCCATGGCGAGCAGGTAGCCGACCACCGCCGTCTGGACGGTCGTCCCGATCGCCTGCCAGAGCTGGGCGTGCTGCGCCTGGTCCCACAGGTTGGCCAGGCCGGCGCCGGGACCCTTGACCAGCCCGGTCGAGGTGTCGCCGTGGAAGTTGCTGAGGTAGAACAGCTGCCACGCGCCGAGAACGAGCGCGATCGCGAGCAGTTTCGGCCAGGTTCCAGCCCACGCCTGGCGGGCGATCCTGCCCGGCTCCTTGTCCGGGCGGGCCGGGCCAAGCTCCAGGCTGTCCAGCCCGGTGATCGCCGACGTCTCGGCGTCGGGCCGGGCGCCCGAGGTCCTGATGCTAGCCATGACGCCTCATCTCCTCCCGCAGCCGGTCGGTGATCTTGCTGGCCAGACCCGCGACGCTGGCCGAGTCGATCCGGCGCGGCCCGGTCCTCGGCACGTCGTACTCCTCGATCACCCGGCCAGGCCGGCTGCTCAGCAGCACGACCCGGTCACCGAGCCTGGCCGCCTCGCGGACGTTGTGCGTGACGAACAGGACGGTCAGCTCGCGTTCTGAGCAGATCCGCTCGAGCTCGTCGTGCAGCAAGTCGCGGGTCATCGCGTCGAGGGCGCCGAACGGCTCGTCCATCAGCAGCACGTCGGCGTCCTGGGCGAGCGCGCGGGCCAGCGCGACCCGCTGCCGCATGCCGCCGGACAGCTCGTGCGGCCGCTTGTCGGCAAACTCCGCCAGGTGCACCGTCTCGAGCAGCTCGGCCGCGCGCCGCCGGCGCTCGTCCTTCTGCACCCGGCGGGCCCGCAGGGCGAGCTCGACGTTGCGCCGCGCGGTCAGCCACGGGAACAGCGCGGGCTCCTGGAACATGATCGCCACCCGGCGCTCGCCGGTGTCGACCCGGCCGGCTGTCGGCATGTCAAGCCCCGCGACGATCGACAGCAGCGTCGACTTGCCGCATCCCGAGGCGCCGACGAGGCAGACGAACTCGCCGTTGCCGACGCTCAGCGAGAGCCGGTCGACGGCGTGCACCGCGCCCTCGCCGCGGCCGTAGACCTTGCTGATGTCGGTGAGGCGGATGGCGGCGCCACCCCAGTCGGCCAGGTCGCGTCGGCTGCCGTTGAGCTGGGCCCTCGCGCCGGGGCCCGCGGCGGCGCCGTTCCGCTGCATCACGCTCATGAGCCGACCTGCTGCTCGCCGGCCGCCTTGAGCAGCGCGTTCAGCGGTGCGATGTCGTAGAGCGCGGAGATGTTCCGCAGCGGGCTCAGCAGGCCGACCGAGACCGCGTGCTGCGCGTCAGCGGCGAGCGAGGAGGCGACCGGGTCGTCGGTGAAGCTGATCTCCTTGAAGGCGGCCGACAGGACGCTGGGGTCCAGGCCCTTGCCGAGCAGCGTGGTCAGCTCGGCGTTCGCGGCTGCCTCGGCGCCCGACAGGTTGCTGTGGATGTAGTCGTTGGCCTGGATCTGGCCCTTGAGCAGCCCGTTGACGGTCGCCGGGTGCGCGGCGAGGAACGCCTGCGTGACCACCAGGTTGGTGGTCACGAACTGGCCCCGCGGCCACAGCGAGGCCTCGTTCACCAGCACATGCCCGCCGTCGGCCACCATCTCGATGTCGTAGGGCGCCGGCTCCCAGCCCCCGGCGATCTGGCCGGACTTGAACTGGAGCACGGCGGCCGAGTTCGGGGTGATCGGCGTGATCGGCACGTCACCGCCGCCGGTCTGGGTGGTCGTCAGGTGGTGCTGCTTGAGCCAGTAACGCAGCGCCACGTCCTGGGTGTTGCCCAGCGACGGCGTGGCCAGCTTCTGGCCCTTCAGCTGGGCCGGGCTCGTGATGTCCTTCTTGACGACCAGTGCCGCGCCGCCCGAGGCGGCGCCCGAGATGACCTTGATCAGCTTGCCATGGGAGGTCTGCCACGCCTTGATCGCGGGGTTGGGACCGACGTAGGCCGCGTCAAGCTGGCCGGCCAGCAGCGCCGTTCCCTCCTCGGTGCCGGTGCTGAACGGCTTGAACTCCAGCTTGACGTTCGCGCCGAGGTCCTTGGCGAAGATGCCCTTCTCGATGCCGATCAGCGCCGGAGCGTGCGTGATGTTGGTCAGGAACCCGAGCCGCAGCACGACGGGATCGGACGAGCCCGACCCCGAGCCGCCCGAGCCGCCCGAGCCCGGCGCGGATGAGCATCCGGCCGCCAGCGCCGTGACGGCTGCCAGCCCCGCTGCCATGAGCGCTTGTTTCATGTGGCCTCCCTTGTTTGTCAATCAACATAGTAGGCTTATATCTATATCTGTAAACAAGGTTTTAGCAAATCGTGACCCTAACGTGCGGTGCGGTCATACTGTCGGCCGGTCCCGCATCCCGCTATCGGTCAGTAGCCGGGCTCTCCCACGGTGAGCCCCTGGACGGCGGGGAAACGCTGCAGGCAGCGCTGCAGCCTGGCCATGTCGGCATCGCTCGCCCGGGTCGTGTCGAACCTGACCGAGCCGACGACTCCGCCCGCCGTGGTCGGCTTGACCGGCTCGGGGTGCAGGCCGGGAAGGTGCGAGCACGCCGCGGTCAGGTGCCTGGCGGCCGCGACCGTGGTGTCAGGAGCGAGTTGCACGACGACCCACTGCCGGCCGAGCGCCGCGTTCATCTTGGCGCAGCCGCCCAGCAGGCCGGCGCCGAGCGCGGCGACGGTGACCGCGCACGCGGCGCGGCGGACTCGGGCGGCGGACACGGCCCAAGCTTAGGCGCGCGGCCCGATCGCCGTGCCAGGCTGGACCCGGGAGAAGCTGGGATCAGGGGAAGCTGGGATCAGGGAAGGAAGCAGGATGCGACGGCCGAGCCACGTCTATCCGCCGATCGAGGACTACGCGCTGATCGGCGACATGCAGTCGGCGGCCCTGGTCAGCAGGGAAGGGTCGATCGACTGGCTCTGCCTGCCTCGCTTCGACTCGGACGCGGTGTTCGCCGCGATGCTCGGTGACGGGCAGAACGGCCGCTGGGGGCTGAATCCCGCCGCGGCGGCGGGCCCGCCGTCGAGAGCTGGTATCCTCGAGCGGCGATACCGGCCGGACACGCTGATCCTCGAGACCCGCTGGACGACGGCGGGCGGCACGGTCAGGGTGACCGACTTCATGCCGCCCCGCGGCGACGACACTCCCGTGCTGGTCAGGATCGTCGAGGGCGTCACCGGCGCGGTGGAGATGGAGAGCACGATCGCGCTGCGTTTCGGCTACGGGCGGGTCGTTCCCTGGGTGCGCAGGATCGAGCACGTGGTCTGCGCGGTCGCCGGTCCTGACTCGGTATGGATCACGACTCCGGTCAGGCTGGTCGGGCACGAGATGGCCCACCATGCCGACTTCGTGGTGCGGGCAGGCGAGCGGGTGCCTTTCGTGCTGACCTGGCTGCCCTCGCACGTGCCGGGGCCGCCGCCGGCCACCGATGCCGACGAGGCGCTCGCCCAGACGGCCGGGTTCTGGGCGGACTGGGTGGCGCGGTGCAGTTACCAGGGCCGGTACCGGGACGCCGTGGTCCGCTCCCTGATCACGATCAAGGCGCTCACCTACGAGCCGACCGGCGGAATCGTCGCGGCGCCGACGACCTCGCTTCCCGAGGACCTCGGCGGGGTGCGGAACTGGGACTACCGGTACTGCTGGCTGCGTGATGCCACGCTCGCCCTCGAGGCCCTGCTGCGGACCGGGTACCTCGACGAGGCGGCCGCATGGCGGCAATGGCTGGGCCGAGCGGTCGCCGGGTCCGCCGCCGACGTGCAGATCATGTACGGCGTGGCCGGCGAGCGGCGGCTGACCGAGTGGACCGCCGACTGGTTGCGCGGATACGAGGGATCTGTCCCGGTCAGGATCGGCAATGACGCCGTGCTCCAGGTCCAGTTCGACGTGTACGGCGAGGTCATCGACGCCATCATGCTCGGCCGGCAGGCCGGGCTCAGCTTCGACAAGCACACGGCGAGCCTGCTCAACAAGCTGCTCATCTACCTCGAGGAGCACTGGACCGAGCCCGATGAGGGAATCTGGGAGGTGCGCGGCGGGCCGAGACACTTCGTTCACTCCAAGGTGATGGCCTGGGTGGCCTTCGACCGCCGGATCAAGATGGCAGAGATGGGCCTGGCCTTCCCGCCCGAGTCGATGCTCAAGCGGTGGCGGACGATCCGCGACGAGATCCACGCTCAGGTGTGCGAGAAGGGCTACGACGCGAGCCGGGGATCCTTCACCCAGTACTACGGCAGCAGCTCGGTCGACGCGGCGGTCCTGATGATGGCCGAGGTGGGGTTCCTGCCGCCCGATGACACCAGGCTCATCTCCACGATCCAGACGATCAGGCGCGAGCTGACCCACGACGGCCTGGTGCTGCGCTACTCACAGCCCGAGGGCCGCCAAGCGGGCACCTCGGTCGACGGCCTGCCCGGCGGCGAGGGGGCGTTCCTGGCGTGCAGCTTCTGGCTGGTGAACGCGCTCCACCTGATCGGCGAGGAGAGCGAGGCCGCCGAGTTGTTCGAGCGGCTGCTCGAGCTGCGCAGCGATGTCGGCCTGCTCAGCGAGGAGTACGACCCGCGCTACCACCGCCAGGTCGGCAACACCCCGCAGGCCTTCAGCCATGTGCCGCTGATTCTCGCCGCCCTGAACCTGGAGAACCACCAGAGCCAGACTTCCCGCCGGGCGACCGCGCCCTAGTCGCCGTAGCCGACGCGGCGAAGCTGCTGGCCCGCGACATTCTTGATCTCGGCGAGCTGGGCCGGGCTCAGCAGCCGCCGCCAGGCCTCGGGTTCCCGCTGGCTCTGCGGGACGTCGATGGAGGTGACCTTGGAGTCGATGAACTCGGACAGCGCGGCGGTGGTGGCCTGCGGTTCCCTGATCACCTGCTCGTACCGGAACGTGGTCAGCTGGTCGGCGCCGAGACTGTTGCGCAGCCTGGCCATCTTGTGCACCGCCCCGCGCCAGCGCATGGCGCACTTGCCCGCGGCCGACAGCGACGGCCACGCGGTGCGGTCGGACTCGGTCTCGATGCCGAAGAACGGATTCGGGAACTCGGTCTCGACGTTCGCCACGCCGCGCCTGAACCAGGTCAGTTCCTCAGGATCGGCGAGCATAGCGGCACTGACGGCCCGGCCGTCCCTGACGATCTGGACCAGCCTGGCGTCGGGGAAGGCGTCGACCAGGACCTCCGCGCAGTAGATCAGCGCCGGGCTCGCGTCGCCGTATCTGCCGATCTCGCGCTCGTCGACGCATGTGCCCGCCGGTGACCTGGTCGTCGCCTGCTGGCACTCCGGCCGGCAGGTCATGCAGGCGTGCGGCGCGACCTGCCACGCCTGCGCGAAGGCGTCGCGCAGTACCGTCGCCGCCGCCTCGCCCCTGCCGTGCTGTATCGACGGCGTGCGGGCGAACGCGAAGACCACGTTGAGCACGCCGGGCTGGCCGACGGTGAAGTGGAATCCTGGCGTCCGCTTGAGCGCGCGCGTGATCAGGTTGGCTCCGGAGTGCGGCGCGCCGATCACGAAGACCGGCTGGCGGACCTTTCGTCCGTTGACGACCAGGATGTATGCGCGCGGGCGTGGTGGCATGACTGGCATCCAGTGTCGCATCGCCCCCAGTTCGACGAGTCACGTCCCCGGGACCGGGACGGCATGAGAAGCGGAAAGCGCGGTAGCTAGCGCGGCATGGTTTCCTACATCATCGTCCTGCTCGTCGTCGGCCTGATCGCCGGCGCCGTCGCCAGGCTGCTCGTTCCCGGCCGTGACCCGATCGGGCTGCTCGGGACGATCCTGCTCGGGATCGTCGGCTCGTTCGTGGGCGGGTTCATCTGGAACCTGATCCAGTACCACCGGCTCGCGCCGGACAAGTTCCACACGGCCGGCATCATCGGCTCGATCCTCGGCGCCATCCTCGTGCTGATCCTGATGCGCATGACCGGCGTCGAGCGCGGCCGCCGGCGCCGCTAGCGACGGCTCAGGCGCGGGCAGCGACCGCCGGTCCGGTGACCTCCCGCCCGTCGGCCGGTGATCCGTCGGCCGGTGATCCGTCGGCCGGCGGCACGGAGCTCTCCTGGCTGGCGAACTGCGTGTGGTACAGCTCGGTGTACAGCCCGTCCGCGGCCAGCAGTTCGGTGTGCGTGCCGCGCTCGGTGACCTTGCCGCCGTCGATGACCAGGATCTGGTCGGCCTGGATGATCGTGGAGAGCCGGTGCGCGATCACCAGTGAGGTGCGGCCCGCCAGCGCGGTCTTCAGCGCCCGCTGCACCGCCGCCTCGGACTCGGAGTCCAGGTGCGCGGTCGCCTCGTCGAGCACGACCACAGACGGCGCCTTGAGCAGCAGCCTGGCCAGCGCGATCCGCTGCTTCTCGCCACCGGACAGCCGGTAGCCGCGGTCACCCACGACGGTGTCGAGGCCGTCTGGCAGGGCCCCGATCAGCGGCCAGATCTGCGCCGCCTTGCACGCCTCAACGAGCTCGGCCTCGGTGGCGCCCGGCTTGGCGTAGGCGAGGTTGGCCCTGATCGTGTCGTGGAACATGTGCGCGTCCTGGGTGACCACGCCGACCGCGTCGTGCAGCGACTGCTGGGTGACGCCCCTGATGTCCTCGCCGCCGATCATGATCGTTCCCGACTCCGGGTCGTAGAGCCTGGCGACGAGGTGCGTGATCGTCGTCTTGCCGGCACCCGACGGCCCGACCAGAGCGGTGAGCTGGCCCGCAGGCGCGCGGAACGTGACGTCGCGCAGCACGTTGGCGTTGGCGTCCGTGCGCTCGGGGGCGGGCAGCGCGATCGACTCGAGCGAGGCGAGGGAGACCTCGGCGGCGGTGGGGTACCTGAACCAGACGTGGTCGAAGTCGATGGCCGGCGCCGACTCGCCTGGCTGGAACGCGGTCGCGTCGGGGGCGTCTTCGATCAGCGGTTTCAGGTCGAGCACCTCGAACACCCGGTCGAAGCTGACCAGCGCGGTCATGACGTCGACCTGGACGTTGGACAGCGACGTGATCGGCCCGTAGAGCCGGCCGATCAGCGCGGCGAGTGCGACCAGCGTGCCGATCTTGAAGAAGTTGTCGATGACGAGGAAGCCGCCAAGCCCGTACACCACGGCGGTCGCCAGCGACGCTAGCAGCGTCAGCGCGATGAACAGCGAGGACCCGTACATCGCCGTCTGGACGCCGATGTCACGGACCCGGCCAGCCCGGTTGCCGAAGACGTCGGCCTCCTCCGCCGGGCGGCCGAAGAGCTTGACGAGCATCGCGCCGGCGACGTTGAACCGCTCGGTCATCGTCGAGCCCATCGCCGCGTCGAGCTGCATCGACTCCCTGGTCAGCCGCTGCAGCCTGCGGCCGACGAGCCTGGCCGGCACGATGAACAGCGGGATCAGCACCAGCGCGACGAGCGTGACCTGCCAGGACAGCGACACCATCACGATCAGCACGAGCGCCAGCGAGAGCACGTTGGCGACCACGGACGACAGCGTGCTGGTCAGTGCCTGCTGGGCGCCGATCACATCGCTGTTCAGCCGGCTGACCAGTGAACCGGTCTGTGCTCTGGTGAAGAACGCGATCGGCTGACTCTGAACGTGGCCGAAGACCTCGGTGCGCAGGTCGTAGATCAGGCCTTCGCCGATCCTGGCCGAGTACCACCGCTGGCCGATGGAGAGCAGCGCATCGAACAGCGCGAGCCCGACCACTGCGCCCCCGATCGCGAGCACGTACCCTTTGTCGCGCGGCAGGATGCCGTTGTCGATCAGGTTGCGCAGCAGCAGCGGGACAGCCACGGTGATCACTGCGTCGAGCGAGACGATGATCAGGAAGAAGATCAGCTCACGGCGGTACGGGCGCGCATAGGACATGATCCGGCGGATGGTCCCGCTCTTGATCTTCTGCTGGGTAATGGAGCGGTCCCGGGAGAATGACCGCATGGTGTGCCAGCCGGCATAGCTCATGCCGGAGCAACCGCGAAGGTCCGGCAGAACTTCCCCGGTTTAGCTCACGGCGAACCGGGGGCGACTCCGGCCGGTGTGCCGTCATCTGGCCCGGCGGCTCCTGATCAGTTCCGCCTGAACCCGCCGTTCCTCGGCGGCCTGCTCGGCGAGCGAGTGCCCGGTGGCGTGCTGGAGCAGCGCCTTGGTCGCTCGCGCCGCGGCGGCGTCGGTGGCCAGCAGGGCGGCGACGAGGTCGGCCACGGCTGCATCGAGCTCGGCGGCCGGGACCACGAGCTCGGCGAGGCGCAGCAGCATGGCCTGGGCCGCGGTGACCGTGCGGGCGGTCAGGCACAGTTCGATCGCGCGCGGCAGGCCCACGATGTCGACCAGCGGCTTCGTCCCGGTCAGGTCGGGAACCAGCCCGAGGGCGGGCTCCTTCATGCAGAGCTTGGCGTTCTCGGCCAGAATCCGCAGGTCGCAAGCGAGTGCCAGCTGGAACCCGGCCCCGATCGCGTGTCCCTGCACGGCGGCGACGGACACGATCGCCGGGTCCCGCAGCCACATGAAGCCGGCCTGATAACCGGCGACCTTCTGGTCGAAGTCCTGATCGTCAGGCCCGGCGATCGGCTCGCCGCCGCCGGTGTCGGCGCCGGCGAGCAGGTTCAGGTCGATGCCGGCACAGAACGACGGTCCTTCGCCGCGCACCACCACGACCCTGACCTGCGGCGGCAGGCTCGACCCGATTTCGGCGAGGCCATGCCAGACCGCCGGGGTCATCGCGTTGCGGCGCTCGGGCCGCCCGAGCGTGACGGTCGCCACCGCACCGTCGATCCCGAGCCGCAGCCCGCCCGCCTTGAGCTCGGTCTGGCCGCTGGTCACGTGCTACCCCTTAGCCCGCCCCCTCGTCGCGCCGCCGCGGCTGCGCAGCGCCACGCCGGACTCGGCGAGGATGCGGTGAATGAACCCGTAGGACCTGCCGGTGGATGCGGCCAGTGCGCGGATGCTCTCCCCTGCGCTGTACCGCTTCTGCAGGTCGGACGCCAGCTTAGTGCGATCGGCACCGGTCACCCTGGTGCCCTTCTTCAGGGTCTCTGTCACGCCTTCCTCCCGGAGAACTGCGAGCGGCCCGCTCCACTGCCGTTTGCCGCACTGCGTATCTCGCCATGATCACGCAAGAAGTCGTGCTCGGCTACCCACACGGCAGCAAAAGATCGTGACAATTGCCGACCATCGCAGCGGCTTTCCATTAGCCCGCGCGTTTGGCGCCGCCGGGTGCATCGCGTCCGGGTCAGGCCAGCGCAACCAGGTCCGCGAGCTCGGCGTTCCACAGGTCTTCGACGCCGTCGGGCAGCAGCAGCACCCGCTGCGGACCCAGCGCCTCCACCGCTCCCTCGTCGTGGGTGACAAGGACGATCGCGCCGCGGTAGCGGCGCAGCGCGGACAGGATCTCCGCCCTGCTGGCCGGATCGAGGTTGTTGGTCGGCTCGTCGAGCAGCAGGACGTTGGCGCCGGATACCACCAGCAGGGCAAGGGCGAGCCTGGTCTTCTCCCCGCCGGACAGCACCCCGGCTGGCTTGGCGACGTCGTCGCCTGAGAACAGGAACGACCCGAGAATGCCGCGCTGGTCGGCCTCGGTCAGATGGGGCGCTGCCGTCCGCATGTTCTCCAGCACAGTGCGCTCGTTGTCGAGGGTCTCGTGCTCCTGCGCGTAGTACCCGATCCGCAGCCCGTGACCGGCCCGTACCTCGCCGGTGTCCGGCTGCTCGACGCCGGCCAGCAGCCTGAGCAGCGTGGTCTTGCCGGCGCCGTTCAGCCCGAGCACGACGATCCTGGCTCCGTTGTCGACCGCCATGTCGACGTCGGTGAATACCTCGAGCGAGCCGTAGGACTTGGACAGGCCCTCGGCGGTCAGCGGCACCTTCCCGCAGTGGGCCGGCTCGGGGAAGCGCAGCCGGGCGACCCGGCCGGCCGGCCGGCCGGGACTGACGCCCGCGAGCAGCTTCTCCGCTCGCTTGGCCATGCTCTGCGCGGCCTTCGCCTTCGTCGCCTTCGCGCGCATCTTGTCCGCCTGGCTCTGCAGGGCGGCGGCCTGGCGCTCCGCGTTGGCCCGCTCGCGGCGCCTGCGCCTAGCATCGGTCTCGCGCTGTTCCAGGTAGGTCTTCCAGCCGACGTTGTAGATGTCGAGCACGGCGCGGTCGGCGTCCAGGTGGAACACCTTAGTCACCAGGGCCCCGAGCAGGTCGGTGTCGTGGCTGATCACGATCAGGCCGCCGCGGTAGCCGCGCAGGTGGTCGCGGAGCCAGGTCACCGAGTCGGCGTCGAGGTGGTTGGTCGGCTCGTCGAGCAGCAGCGTGGATGCGCCGCCGAACAGGATCCTGGCGAGCTCGACCCGGCGGCGCTGGCCGCCGGACAGCGTGCGCAGCGGCTGCCGCAGCACCTTGGCGGGAAGGCCGAGGCTGGACGCGAGCGCAGCGGCCTCCGCCTCGGCCGCATAGCCGCCGAGGACCGTGAGCCGCTCCTCGAGCAGGCCGTACCTGCGCACCGCCGCGTCGCGGCGGGCCGGATTCGCATCGGCCATGCCCAGCTCGGCGTGCCGCATCCCGGCCAGCACCTCGTCGAGGCCGCGAGCCTGAAGAATCCGGTCGGTAGCGAGAGCATCGAGATCCCCGGTCCGCGTGTCCTGCGGCAGGTATCCGATCGTCTCGTTGCTCAGCATTTTGCCGGCCGCCGGCTGCCCCTCCCCCGCCAGCACCCGCAGCAGCGTGGTCTTGCCCGCCCCGTTCCTGCCCACCAGCCCGATCTTGTCCCCAGCCGCCACCTGGAACGACGCATGATCAACGAGCAAGCGCGCGCCAGCGCGCAGCTCAACGTCGGTGACCGTGATCATCGGGATTACGCTCGCTCTCAAACTTCTCTAACGGGACTCTCGGGATAAATAGGGCATCAGTTGACCCACGCCAACCCTGAGCGTGGGCATCCCGTTACGAGAGGAGCGGTTGCATCGCACCAGTTTACCGGCCCGCCGTAGCTAGGTCTAAGAGCCAGCCAACAACCGAGCCGCCCGGTTCAGCGCGCTGATTACCGCGCGCAGCGAGGCGCGCACGATCGACTCGCTGATGCCCACGCCCCAGTACACCCGGTCGCCGACCTCGATCTCCAGGTAGGCCGCCGCCTCGGCGTCACGGCCCGCGCTCAGCGCGTGCTCCGCGTAGTCGAGCACCCGGACGCCCACCCCGCCGAGGCCCATGTCGAGTTCGGACAGCGCCTGGCAGAACGCGGCGATCGGGCCGTTGCCCACCCCGGCCAGCGCGTGCTCGACCCCGAAGGCGCTGACCTTCGTGGTGATCCGCTCGGTGCCGTCGTCGCTGGCCGAGCCGAAGCTGAGCAGCTCGAACGCGCCGGGCGCGAGGTACTCCGCCTCGAACGCCTCCCACATCTGCGCCGCGTCGACCTCGCCGCCCTCGCTGTCGGTGCGCCGCTGGATCACCTGGCTGAACTCGATCTGGAGCCGGCGGGGCAGGTCCATGTGATGGTCGTGCTTCATGATGTAGGCCACCCCGCCCTTGCCGGACTGGGAGTTGACCCTGATCACCGCCTCGTAGGAGCGGCCGACGTCCTTCGGGTCGATCGGCAGGTAGGGCATCTGCCACGGCATCTCGCCGGCAGGCCGGCCGGCCGCCGCCGCGACCTCGTCGAGCCGGTCGAAGCCCTTCTTGATCGCGTCCTGGTGCGAGCCGGAGAACGAGGTGTACACGAGGTCGCCGGCGTACGGGTGCCGCTCGTGCACGCCGATCCGGTTGCAGTACTCGGCGGTGCGCCTGATCTCGTCGATGTCGCTGAAGTCGATCCTCGGGTCGATGCCCTGGCTGTACAGGTTCAGGCCCAGGGTGACCAGGTCCACGTTCCCTGACCGCTCGCCGTTGCCGAACAGGCAGCCCTCGACCCGCTGCGCGCCCGCCAGCACGGCGAGCTCGGCGTCGGCGGTCGCGGTGCCGCGGTCGTTGTGCGTGTGCACCGACAGCGCGATGTGCTCGCGCCTGGTCAGGTTCCTGCTCATCCACTCGATCTGGTCCGCGTACACGTTCGGGGTCGAGCGCTCGACCGTGCAGGGCAGGTTCAGCACGATCTCCCGGCCCGGGCCCGGCTGCCACACGTCCATCACGGCCTCGCAGATGTCCAGCGCGAAGTCGAGCTCGGTGTCCATGAAGATCTCGGGCGAGTACTCGTAGCCGAAGTCGGTGCCTGGCAGGTACTGCTCGGCGAACTTCAGCACCGCCCTGGTTCCCTCGACCGCGACGGCCTTGCACTCCGCGCGGCCGTCGCCCGCCCATCCGAACACCACGTCGCGGAACATCGGCGCGGCGGCGTTGTACATGTGCACGGTCGCCTGGCGGGCGCCGGCCAAACAGGTGACGGTGCGCTCGATCAGCTCCTCGCGTGCCTGGGTCAGCACGGAGATGCGGACGTCGTCGGGGACCGAGCCCGAGTCGATCAGGCTGCGGATAAAGTCGAAGTCGGTCTGGCTGGCCGCGGGGAAGCCGACCTCGATCTCCTTGTAGCCCAGCCTGACCAGCAGGTCGAACATGGCCTGCTTGCGGGCGGCGTTCATCGGGTCGATCAGTGCCTGGTTTCCGTCGCGCAGGTCAGTGGAGAGCCAGCGCGGCGCGGCCGTGATGGTGCGCGCGGGCCACTGCCGGTCGGGCAGGTCGACGGCGGGGAACGGGCGGTATCGGTGGCAGGGCATTCCGGACGGGCGTTGCGCGAAGGTACTCATGATGCTGCTCCTGACGAGGTCACCGGGTATCGGCCGGCGCAGCGCACCACCCCGCGACGAGGAGCCGACCCTATTGGGCCTCGCCGCGGCTGCGAAGAAGCAGCAGGCGCATCATGATCGGACCAGGATAGCCGGCCGGGAACCCGCCAGCACCCCGGGCCGCGTGCCCGATAGAGTGCGAAACCGGAGAGGCTCTGTCCGGCGGATGTGGATCGGGGGTGCCCGTGGCTGAGGGTCGTGGGTCGGCGCAGATCGGCGTCACCGGGCTGGCGGTGATGGGCCGCAACCTCGCTCGCAACCTGGCCAGGCACGGATACCGGGTTGCCCTGCACAACCGGACCTACGAGCGCACCCGCAGCCTGGTGGCCGAGCACGGGCACGAGGGGACATTCCTGCCCAGCGAGTCGGCCGAGGACTTCGTGGCCTCGCTCGAGCGGCCCAGGGCGATCATCGTCATGGTCAAGGCCGGCCAGCCCACCGACGCGGTGATCTCCGAGCTCGTTCCGCTGCTCGACCCCGGCGACATCGTCATCGACTGCGGCAACGCGCACTACACCGACACCCGCCGCCGCGAGCGGGACCTGCGCTCCCGCGGCCTGCACTTCGTCGGCTGCGGGGTGTCGGGCGGCGAGGAGGGCGCGCTGAACGGCCCGAGCATCATGCCGGGCGGCTCGGAGGAGTCCTACCGCACGCTCGGCCCTATCTTCGAGTCCATCGCCGCGCAGGTCGACGGCACCCCGTGCTGCGTGCACGTCGGCCCCGACGGTGCCGGGCACTTCGTCAAGATGGTGCACAACGGCATCGAGTACGCCGACATGCAGCTCATCGCGGAGGCCTACGACCTGATCAGGGCGGGCACCAAGGCCAGCACGGCCGAGATCGCCGGCATCTTCCGCACCTGGAACGAGGGCGACCTGGAGTCGTTCCTCATCGAGATCACCGCCGACGTGCTCGCCCATGTCGACGCCGTGACGGGCCGGCCGTTCGTGGACGTGGTGCTCGACCAGGCCGAGCAGAAGGGAACCGGGCGCTGGACCGTGCAGAGCGCCCTCGACCTCGGCATCCCGATCACGGGCATCGCCGAGGCCACCTTCGCGCGCGCGCTGTCCGGCCACGCCGGCCAGCGAGCGGCGGCCCGCGACACGTTCGGCAGCGACCTCGGCCCGTGGGCGGCCGACCGGGACGGGTTCGTCGACGACGTGCGCAAGGCGCTGTACGCGTCCAAGGTCGTCGCGTACGCGCAGGGCTTCGACCAGATACAGGCGGGCAGCGAGGAGTACGACTGGCACATCGACCGCGGTGCGATGGCCACAATCTGGCGGGGCGGCTGCATCATCAGGGCCAAGTTCCTCGACCGGATCCGCGAGGCCTACGACCGCGACCTCGGCCTGCCCAGCCTGCTCGTCGCGCCGTACTTCGCGCAAGCCGTCTCGGCCGGGGTGGCAAGCTGGCGGCGGGTGGTGGCCGACGCCGCCCTGGCGGGAGTCCCGACCCCCGCGTTCGCTTCCTCGCTTGCCTACTACGACGGGCTGCGCCGGGACCGGCTGCCCGCGGCGCTCATCCAGGGCCTGCGGGACAACTTCGGCGCCCACACCTACCGTCGCGTCGACCGGGACGGGTCCTTCCACACGCTGTGGGCCGGCGACCGCGCCGAGACGCCCGCCTAGATCGATCGTTGACCGTAATTCGGCGCAGTCCAACGGTGGCGCGAGACCGGGTCGCGGCCGCGTCCGGTCAGGCTCAGACCGGGATGTCGACCGTCAGCAGGCCCGCGCGCCAGTCGGGAAGCCGCGCGGCGATGCTGCCGTCGGGGCGGACGAGAGCGGCCAGGCCAGGGAAATCCTCGTCGGCGGTTGAGCCAGCCTGCCCAGCCAGTGCGATCCACAACCCGAGCCTGCGCGCATGCCTGCTGGCATCGCCCAGCGCGCACTCCTCCCACCAGGCGAACCCCGCCTGCCACGCGCTCTCGCTGCTGCGGCGCCCGCGCAGCCCGGGTGCGGCGGGAAACAGGACAAGGCGGGCACCGGACGCGGCCGCGGCGTCGAACGGCGCGTCGTAGCCTGCCTCGGCGCAGATCGCGGCGCCGAATCGCACGCCAGCCCAGCTGAGTACCGCATGTTCGCCGGCGGGGTCGAACGACTCCTCGCCCTCGCCGAGGTGGCGCTTGCGCTGAACGCCCAGCACCTGCCCGCCGGCCGCGAGGACCTGGGTGATGTGTGGCCGGCCTTCCGCCGAGCGCTCGGCGATGCCGAAGCAGGCCGCCGTTCGGTGGCCGGCCGCGCGGGCGAGCTCGCTGACCGCGGGATGGCCGAGGGGAATCAGGCGCTCGGGACTGGCCGCAGGATCGGCGGATCCGGTCAGCGACATCTCGGGAAACAGCGCCAGGTCACATTCCGCCGATGCTGCCTGGTCGAGGATCGCGAGGTGGGACGCGAGATTCCCCGCGACGTCACCCTTCTCGCACCGAATCGCGGCCAGCAGCACGCGCATGCAGCCATGGTGCCATGACGGTCCTCCAGCCGGGTCGGCCGCTTTCACATCTTCGCGCGAACCAGCAGATGACTCACAATCCGCCGATCAGGGCTCGCCCCGATGCGACGCGAGGGGCGGGAGTGCAGAATCGGTGCATGGCAAGTCGCATCTGGGACCGACATCCTCGTTCTCGACGGCAATCCGCTGCAGGACGTGGCCGCCGTCCGCAGCGTGCGGGCGGTCTACGCCACGGCGTGCGTGCTAGCCGCGGTCGGGCGCGGGCTCGGTGAGCGTGATCCTGATCGCTCGGAAGAGCCGCGGCGTGTCCCTGAGCACCGCAAGCCGCGGGTCGGGCACGGTCAGGAACGCCTCGACCGCCTGCTCGAAGTACGGCGCCAGCCTGACATCGGTTCTGACCAGGGTGAGAGCGCGCCGGTCACCGCCGAGTACCAGCGCGTCGAGCCGGTAGGGGGCGAAGACCGCGGCGGCGGTACTGGCGGCGGCGGCAAGCGCCTGCTGGGCCTGGTTCTCCCTGCGCCTGGCGAACCGCCGCTGCGACTGCCCGCCGGCCGCGCTGCGGCCCTGCACCAGCCGGCTGCCGACCTTTGAGGCCGCTAGCGACGGACCAGTTCCCGTGAACACGCCGGCGGCGTAGCCGCCGCGCCTGACCAGCAGGACGCCGACCGTCCGGTCGGCGCACGCGTGCTCGGCGATCCGCTGCGCCAGTTCGGCCGGCCCCGCGTCGGCGAGCCGCCGCGCGTCTCCGGCCGGCCCCGCGTCGGCGAGCCGCCGTGCGTCGGCGGCTGATACCGCACCGGCGCATGCGAGCGGCGGGAACGGAACCTGGCACCGCGCGACCGCGCCGTCCGCGGCGCCGAAGCTCACCGTCTCGCTGCCCTGGTCAGCGGTCAGGCCGCCGCCGTGACGGTCGGCGAACGAGGCGACCCATCCGGCGAACCGCTGCGGCGCGACCTCTACCCTGCGGGTCATGGCGCCGGCCCGCGGCACGGCCGGATCAGACGTTGAAGCCGAGCGCGCGCAGCTGCTCGCGGCCGTCCTCGGTGATCTTGTCCGGTCCCCACGGCGGCAGCCAGACCCAGTTGATCCGGAAGTCGCTGACCAGCCCGTCGAGCGCGGCCTGGGTCTGATCCTCGATGACATCGGTCAGCGGGCAGGCCGCGCTGGTCAGCGTCATGTCGACGGTGGCGACCCGGTCCGCGTCGATCGTGACGCCGTACACCAGGCCGAGGTCCACGACGTTGATCCCGAGCTCGGGGTCGACCACATCCCTGAGCGCCTCGAGCACGTCCTCGATCTCGGGGCTGGTGCCCGGCGCGTCGAGCTCGGCTTCATGTGCCTGCGTCATCGCTGCTCCCACTTGGTATCCGTAAGTGCTTGGGCGGTCGCGTCCTTCCATGCCATCCAGCCAAGCAGCGCGCACTTGATCCGCGCCGGGTACTTGGCCACCCCGGCGAAGACTACGGCGTCGCCGAGTGCGTCCTCGTCGGGCTCCGCCGCGTCGCGGGAATGCATCAGTTCGAGGAACTTCGCACCGATCTCCATCGCCTCGCTGACCGGCCTGCCGATCAGCAGGTCGGTCAGCACCGAGACGCTCGCCTGGCTGATCGAGCAGCCGAGCGCGTCGTACGACACGTCGGCTACGGCGGGCTCGCCGTCTGCGTCCTTCAGGGTGACCCGCAGGGTGACCTCGTCTCCGCAGGTCGGGTTGACATGATAGACCTCGGCGTCGAACGGCTCCCGCAGGCCCTTGTGATGCGGATGCCGGTAGTGGTCCAGGATGATCTCCTGGTACATCGACTCGAGCTGCATCATGTAACCCCGAAGAACTTCTGCGCCGTCCTTATTCCGTCGGCGAGCGCGTCCACCTCGTCGGGGGTGTTGTAGAGGTAGAAGCTTGCCCTCGTCGAGGCCTGCACGCCGAGCGCGCGGTGCAGGGGCCAGGCACAGTGGTGGCCGGTGCGCACCGCGATGCCGAGCTCGTCGAGTACCTGGCCGACATCGTGCGGATGCACCTGGTCCACCTCGAACGAGACGGCGCCGCCTCGGTCCTGCGTGGTCAGCGGGCCGAGAATCCGCACCCCGCCGATCGCGGTGACCGCCTCGATCGCGCGGGAGGTGAGCATCGCCTCGTGCTCGGCGATGTTCTCCATCCCGACCGCGTCCAGGTAGTCGCAGGCCGCGGCCAGGCCGACGGCCTGGGCGACACCGGGGACGCCTGGCTCGAATCGCTGCGGCGGCGGCAGGAAGGTGGACCCCTCCATCCGGACGACCTCGATCATCGAGCCGCCCGTGACGAACGGCGGCATCGCCTCGAGCAGTTCCCTGCGCCCCCACAGCACGCCCACGCCGGTGGGTCCCAGCATCTTGTGCCCGGAGAAGAACAGGAAGTCCGCCCCGGTCTCGGCCACGTTCACCGGGTGATGCGGCACGGACTGCGCGGCATCGACCACCACGATCGCGCCGACCGCGTGAGCCGCCGCGGCGATCCGGGCGACCGGCGGCATCGCTCCGGTCACGTTCGACTGGTGCGTGACGGCCACGACCCTGGTCCGCTCGCCGATCATCGTGCCGATGCCGGACAGGTCGACCCGGCCGTCGGGGGTGACGGGGAACCAGCGGAGCGTGGCGCCGGTGCGCTGGCACAGCTGCTGCCACGGAACCAGGTTGGCGTGGTGCTCGAGCTCGGTGATCAGCACCTCGTCGCCCTCGCCTACCGCGAGGGACTCCGCCGGCGTTCCGGCCGCCGGGCCGCCCGACGGCCCGCTGGTGGCCGCGTTGCTCAGCGAGTAGGCGATCAGGTTGGCGGACTCGGTCGCGTTCTTGGTGAAAACGATCTCGCCGGCATCGGCGCCGATGAACGCGGCGACCCGCTCCCTGGCGCCTTCCAGCGCGTCCGTGGCCTCCTCGCCGAGCAGGTGAGCGCCGCGGTGCGCGGCCGCGTTGCTCGTGACGTTGTACGCGCGCTCGGCGTCGAGCACCGCCGCGGGCTTCTGCGCCGTGGCGCCGGAGTCCAGGTAGATCAGCGGGTTGCCGCCGCGCGCCGTCCGCCTCAGGATCGGGAAGTCGGCGCGGATGGCCGCGACATCCAGGGTCATGCCTGAGCACCTACCGGCGCGAACCGCTCGTAGCCGCTTGCCTCGAGCTCGTCGGCCAGCTCGGGACCGCCTTCGGCGACGATCTTGCCGCCGACGAACACGTGCACGAAGTCCGGCCTGACGTAGCGCAGGATCCTGGTGTAGTGCGTGATCAGCAGCACCCCGTGATCACTTCCCTGACGGTAGGCGTTCACGCCGGCCGAGACGACCCGGAGAGCGTCGATGTCGAGGCCGGAGTCCGTTTCGTCCAGGATGGCGATCTTCGGGTTGAGCAGCTGGAGCTGGAGTATCTCGTGCCGCTTCTTCTCGCCGCCGGAAAAGCCCTCGTTCAGGTTGCGCTGCGCGAACGCCGGATCGATGGACAGGTCCTTCATCGCGCCGCTCATCTCCTTGATGAACGCGCGCACCCGCGGAGCCTCGCCGCGGACCGCGGTCACGGCGGTGCGCAGGAAGTTCGACACGGTCACGCCGGGAACCTCGACCGGGTACTGCATGGCGAGGAAGAGCCCGGCCCTGGCCCTGGCGTCGACGCTCATAGCGAGCACGTCCTCGCCGTCCAGGGTGACGGTTCCGCTGGTCACGTGGTACTTCGGATGGCCCGCGATCGAGTAGGCCAGGGTGGACTTGCCCGAGCCGTTCGGGCCCATGATCGCGTGGGTCTGCCCGGCCGCGACGGTCAGGTCGACGCCGCGCAGGATCTCCTGGCTCTCGCCGGGCTGGGCGGTGACGCTGACATGCAGGTCGCGGATCTCAAGGGTGGACATCTCTCTCCTATTCGGGAACGGCCACGTAGACGTCGCCGTCATCTAGTCGCACCTGGTAGGTGGTCAGTGGTTTGGTCGCGGGCGGGCCGGTCGGCTTGCCAGAGCGCACGTCGAAGCAGGAGCCGTGCAGCCAGCACTCGACCGTGTGGTCGTAGACCTCGCCGTCGACCAGCGAGACCTCTTCGTGCGTGCAGAACTCGTCGAGCGCGTAGACCTCGCCCTCGCTCCTGACCAGCACCACCGGCGTGCCGTTCAGCTCCACGCCGAAGGTGCCGGGCTCGGGCAGCTGGTCCAGGGCGCACGCCCGCACGAACTCGCCCATCAGACCCCCTTCTCAAGCTCCGTCTCGATGGCGGCGGTAATCCGCTCGCGCAACTCGGGCACCTCAATCTCGGCGATCAGCTGGCCGAAGAAGCCCCTGATCACTAGGCGCCGCGCCTCGTTGAAGCGGATGCCGCGCGCCATCAGGTAGAACAGGTGCTCGTCCTCCAGGCGGCCGCTGGTGCTCGCGTGCCCGGCCCTGGTCACCTCGCCGGTCAGGATCTCCAGGTTCGGCACCGAGTCGACCCTCGTGCCGTCGGTCAGCACCAGGTTCCTGTTGCTCTCGTAGCTGTCCGTCCCGACCGCCTCCGGCCGGATGATCACGTCCCCGATCCAGACCGCGTGCGCCCCGTCGCCCTGCAGCGCCCCCTTGTAGGTCACCCGGCTCCGGCAGTTAGGCCCGGCATGATCGACAAGCAGCCGGTGCTCCAGATGCTGCCCCGCATCAGCGAAGTACAGCCCGCGCAGCTCCGCGTTCCCGCCCGGCCCGGCATACCGCACCGACGGCGCGATCCGCACGACTCCCCCGCCCAGCGACACCGCAGTATGCGCGATCGAGCCATCCTTCCCGACCTGCGCATGATGATGCGACAGATGCACCGAGGACGGATCCCAGTCCTGCACGCTCACCACGCTGAGCGATGCGCCTTCCCCCACCACGAATTCGACATTGTCCGCGTACGTGACCGACCCCGAATAGTCCAGCACCACCACGGCCGATGAGTTCGCTCCCAGCTCGACCAGCAGGTGCCCGGCAGCAGCCACGGTCGGGTCATCGCCGCGAACGGAGGCCACGACGGGCCGCGACGTCGTGAAGCCGGAAGGTACAGTCACGACGGTAGCGTCGGTGAACGCGGAATAGGCCCTGGCACTGACCCGGTCCGAGGGCACGAGGGCGGTGCCGAGCCGAGGATCGCCGTGTTGCGCAAGTACAACGGCGATCTCGCGCTCGGCACTGACCTCGACGCTCACCTTCCCGTCGAGCGGCGCATCCGAATGCAGTCCCCGCAGCCGCCTAAGCGGTGTGAACCGCCATTCCTCCTCGCGCCCGGTCGGTACGGGAAAATCATCAGGATCGAACGACTCCCGCGCGTGCAGCTTGGAAACGGGGCCGGCGGTCTCGACGGCCCCGGAGAGCGAACTCATCAGCCGACCGCCCCTTCCATTTGCAGTTCGATCAGCCGGTTCAGCTCGAGCGCGTACTCCATCGGCAGCTCGCGCGCGATCGGCTCGACGAAGCCGCGCACGATCGTCGCCATCGCCTCGTCCTCGGTCATGCCGCGGCTCATCAGGTAGAACAGCTGGTCGTCGGAGATCTTGGACACCGTCGCCTCGTGCCCCATCTCCACGTCGTCCTCGCGTACGTCGACATAGGGGTAGGTGTCGGAGCGGCTGATCGCGTCCACGAGCAGCGCGTCGCACTTGACCGTGGACTTGGAGTGCTCGGCGCCGTCGGCGACCTGGACCAGGCCGCGGTAGGAGGTACGGCCGCCGGCCCGCGCGACGGACTTGGAGATGATCGTCGAGGAGGTGTTCGGCGCCATGTGCACCATCTTGGCCCCGGCGTCCTGGTGCTGGCCCTGGCCGGCGAAGGCGACCGACAGCGTCTCCCCGCGCGCGTGCTCGCCCATCAGGTAGACGGCCGGATACTTCATCGTGACCTTGGAGCCGATGTTTCCGTCGACCCACTCCATGCTCGCGCCCGCGTGCGCCACGGCTCGCTTGGTGACCAGGTTGTAGACGTTGTTCGACCAGTTCTGAATGGTCGTGTAGCGGCAGTACGCGTCCTTCTTGACGATGATCTCCACGACCGCCGAGTGCAGCGAGTCCGAGGAGTAGATCGGTGCGGTGCAGTTGTGGACCGCGAAACCGTAGGCGAGGTAGCTGTCGGGCTCCTCGACGTCGAGATTAAACACCGGCTCGTCCGCCTGCCGGACCGAGCGCTTCTTGATCGGGACCAGGAAGTAGTCCCCCGCGTCCCGAGCCTGCCGCGGCCCGCGCCCGCCCTCGGTCCACTGCACCTGGTACAAGTCGTGCCGGGTTACCTGGCGGCCCAGGATCTCGGCCGCCCCGCCAGCGCGCCGACGCTCGACAGTCGCGTACGTGCCGAGCCGCGCGAGGATGGCCTGGATCTGGAAGGCGAGGGTCCGCGACGTAGTGTGCACCCGGCGCCAGGTCGCGCCACCGCGCTGGATCTCGTTCCCGTCGCCGGCCACGTACGCGTCGAGCAGTTCGCGCAGGAACTCCTCGGATTGGCCCATCAGGTCACCTGACAGGCCCTTGCGGTACGAACGGTCGCCGATGTGCTGCTTCATCGCGTAGTAGCCGGCCTTGGTGTACACCAGTACCCGCGCTTCGTGCTTGGACTCAATGTAAAGCACCGAGCCCTCGGCGTCGTAGAGTTCCTTGCAGGCTCGGCGGACCGCGTCGACGTGGTCCACCTCGTCGATGTGGAACGAGAACGCCAGTGATTCGCAGCCGTTGGTGAGCGTCGCCGAACCCTCAGCCAGGTAATAACCAGCCAGCCTGGCGAAAGCAAGCGACATGGCACTCCTGGCCGGCTTGTTCCGTGGCTTCGGGTACACGAGGAAGTCGCCGTCCTGGATATCCTTCGCGGGCACCCAGCGCGGCTGCGTTGCGAGCAGCTTGCCGGTGTTCACCTCCGGCTTCCAGCCGTGCCTCGGCGCCCGCTTCACCAGAACGTCGGCGCGCGGTACCACAAGCACCGGGTGCTCGTCGGTCACCGAGAACGCGTTGGCGGGCGACATCGGTGTGAACGTGTGCAGGTTGCCATGCAGGTCCCGCATCTGGAACGCGGTGACCCGGTGCGGCCTGCCATCATGGCTGAGCACGTGGTCGCCGACCTTCACCTGCTCGATCGGCCGCCAGGTCCCGTCCGCCATCTCGATAAGCTCGCCCGCTGGCAGGCAGCCCTCGACGTAGTGCACGCTGGCGCCCTCGTCGGCGATGATCAGTGTCCGCTCGAACTGGCCCATGTTCTCGGTGTTGATCCGGAAGTAGGCCTGCAGCGGGATCTCCACGTGCACGCCCTTCGGCACGTAGATGAAGGACCCGCCGGACCAGACCGCCGTGTTCAGCGCGGCGAACTTGTTGTCCCCGACCGGGATCACGGTCGCGAAGTACTCCTGGAACAGTTCAGGGTGCTCCCTGAGTGCCGTGTCGGTGTCGAGGAAGAGGACGCCCTTCTCCTCCAGGTCCTCGCGGATCTTGTGGTAGACGACCTCCGACTCGTACTGGGCGGCCACGCCGGCGATCAGGCGCTGCTTCTCCGCCTCGGGGATGCCGAGCTTGTCGTAGGTGTTCTTGATGTCGGCGGGCAGGTCGTCCCAGCTCGCGGCCTGCTTCTCGGTGGACCGCACGAAGTACTTGATGTTCTCGAAGTCGATGCCGGACAGATCAGAGCCCCAGGTCGGCATCGGCTTGCGGCGGAACAGCTGCAGGCCGCGCAGCCTCAGCTTGAGCATCCACTCCGGCTCGTCCTTCTTCGCCGAGATGTCGCGGACGACGTCCTCGGACAGGCCGCGGCGCGCGATCGCGCCCGCGGCGTCGGAGTCGGCCCAGCCGAACTTGTACCGGTCAAGACCTTCGAGTTCTGGGCGGGCGGTAGTGGTCATGCGGACAGGCCTCCGACCTCGGTTACGGTGTCGCCGGCGACGTGTCGCCGGACGGCGCGGTGCTGGTGGTTGCGGTGCTGGTGGTTGCGGTGCTGGTGGTTGCGGTACTGCGGGTGGTTCGGTCGCCGCGGGCGGCGGCGCCGTCCCGCAGCGATGGAGCGGTGACATGGGTGGTGCAGATGCCGTCGCCGTGCGCGATCGTGGCCAGGCGCTGCACCGGCGTGCCGAGCAGGCGCCCGAAGGCCTCGGTCTCTGCCTCGCACAGCTGCGGGTACTCGGCGGCGACGTGGGCCACCGGGCAGTGGTGCTGGCAGAGCTGCTCGCCGGCGGCCGGTCCCGGGTCGGCGCCGGCCGACGCCGCGTAGCCGTCGGCCGAGAGCGCCTTGGCAAGCGCCCTGACCCTATCGGCCAGCGGCGCGGCCTGGACGACCGGCCGGTACCTGCGCTCGAGTTCGGCCACCTGATGGCGGGCGAACTCGGTCACGGCCTGCGGCCCCGCACGCTCGGCCAGGAAGCGCAGTGCGCTGGTGGCCAGGTCGTCGTAGGTGTGCTCGAACGCGCTCCGCCCGGCGTCGGTGATCGCGAACAGCCTGGCCGGCCTGCCGCGGCCGCGGTTGCCGTAGACCCTGGCCATCCTGGTCTCGATCATCCCCTCGTGCCGCAGATGGTCGAGGTGGCGGCGGACCGCTGCGGGAGTCAGTCCGAGCGTGCTCCCCAGCGCGGCCGCGGTGACCGGGCCGTTCTCCAGGATCAGCCTGGCAACCCGGGCGCGGGTACTCTCCTCCGCGCGCACCGGGTCTTTCGCGGCGGTCTGCGCCGCACCTGACTGCCCCATGTTTTTCACAACATCATTGTGCCGTAAATCGTTCCCCGGCCGCAAACCACCCCCCGCCCCGGGGGCTCGGGCCACCCTCGGACCTGGCTACGTGCACGACAACCCTGATTAGCGGCCTGGCCTTCCTGCATGCGGACTGATGCACTTAATGTCGGAACATGCCGCGCAGACGGGACGGCAGCACAGACAGGACGGAGCCGCGATGACCGCCAGCCAGACTGCCCGGCGGATGTGGACACTGTTCGAATCCGTGCATGCCGTGACGTATTTCGCGGCCGAGGGCAGGGCGGCGTTCGAGGCGGCCGGGATCCGCGGGTTCTGGCGCGGCTACTTCGCCGGCCGGTCCGAGCCGCTCGGCCGCGTGAGCGCGGCTCCGGTCGCCGCCTCGTTTTATACCTTCGCCCCCGCCATGGTGAGCCGGGCGCTGCCCGCCGTCTGGGACATGGTCACGCCCGAGTGGACCAGCGCGGCCGGGCGGCTGGCTGGGCGGGGCCTGCTCGGCGAGGACGGCAAGGCGACCGCCGACGGCGTCGCGCTGCGGGCCTGCATCGGTCGGGCCACGGACGCCGCTGCCGCGCGGCCGTGGCCCGACCAGGAGTTCGCCGTGGACCTGGCCGGGGTGCTGCGGCCGATCGCGCTGGCCTGCGCGGCGGAGTTTCCTGCCATGAACCCCGTCGGCGTGCCAGGTCCCGACGGGGGCGAGGGGTGACAGAGCAGCCCGACGACGTCGTCCAGGCGCGGCCGGAACAGGCTCCCCCGGGCCTGGCCGACCTGGTCAGCCTGGCCGATCCGGTGGTGATCGCCGATCCCTACCCGCTGCTGGCCAGGTTCCGCGAGGCGTCGCCGTTCGCCGAGCTCGACGGCGCGCTCGTAGTGATCGGCCGGTACGAGGACTGCTCGGCGATCCTGCGCGACCCGCGCGCGAGCAGCGAGCGAGACCAGTCGCGGCTGGTTCCGCCCGAGTTGCGCGAGCAGGAGCGGACCAGGTCGTTCCTCTCGCTCGACCCGCCTGACCACACCAGGCTCAGGCGCCTGGTGGCCAAGGCGTTCACGCCGCGCGTGGTCGCGACGCTCGCGCCGAGGATCGGCCAGATCACGCACGAGCTGCTGTCGGCGGCGGCCGGCGGCGGCGAGCTCGAGCTGGTCGGCCAGCTCGCCTACCCGCTGCCGGTGCGGATCATCTCCGGGCTGCTCGGGGTGCCGGCCGAGGACCACCCCAGGTTCGCCGGCTGGTCGGCGAAGCTGGCGCACTCGGTACAGCCGAGCTTCGGCACCATCGACCCGGCCGAGCTGGCCGCGGCCGAGCAGGCCGGGCTGGAGTTCGCCGAGTACTTCGCCGAGCTGATCGCCGCGCGGCGGTCGAGCCCGGCCGACGACCTGCTGACCAAGCTGATCGAGGCGGAGGACGTGAAGCGGGACGGGGAGGCGGGCGGGGACCGGCTGAGCGTCGACGAGCTGATCGCCACGTGCGTGCTGCTGCTCGTCGCCGGGCACGAGACGACGGTCGGGCTGATCTCCAACGCGATGCTGGCACTGCTCAGGAACCCCGGCCAGTTCGCCGCGCTGGCCGCCGGCCCCGGCCTGGCGGCCGGCGCCGTCGAGGAGACGCTGCGGTACGACCCGCCGGTGCAGCTGACCGGGCGGGTCGCCAGGGGCGGGATGACGATCGGCGCGGCAGAGCCGCCGGACGGCGCGGTGCTGCTGCTCCTGCTGGCCGCCACCGGCCGGGACCCGGCGGCGTTCGCCGATCCCGACGTCTTCGACATCGGGCGGGGCGCGAGGGAGCACCTGGCGTTCGCCGCCGGGCCGCATTTCTGCCTGGGCGCGCCGCTGGCGAGGCTGGAGGCGACGATCACGCTCAGGGCGATCGCCGAGCGGGTAACCAACCCCAGGCTCGACGAGTCCGCGCTGGTGTACAAGCCGAACTTCAACCTGCGCGGCCCCCAGCGGATGGTGGTCAGGTTTGACGAGATCCGGCCGCCGGAGGTGAGCTTTTCAGGCGGCCAGGAGGGCTCCTCGGTTCAACCGGGACGCTGACTGCGCCCAAAGTGTTATCTCGGTTTCCCTTACGGCAATACTGCGGATCGATGTATAACAGCCGTAAGGAGGTGCCAGATGATACCTATTCCGGCAATATCCGAGATGCCCAAATTGTTCGGTTTGGCAGGCCGGGCTGGCCAGACGCGGCACGGGCGAGGCACGGGCGGCGCACATCCGGGCCGGGTGCTGCGCCGGGCCGGCGCAGCGGCCCTGACGGCGCTGTCTCTGGCCGCGGCTGGATGCGGCAGCTCTGGCTCTCCGAGCTCGGGCTCCTCCAGCCCCGCCGCGGGGCACGCGGGCGGCACGTACACGATCCTGGCCAGCTCCGCCTTCGGCGTGGCCGACCCGGCCCAGAACTACACGCTCGAGGAGTGGCAGCTGCTGATCGACACCCATGACGGGCTGGTCCAGTTCCTGCGGGTGGGCGGAGCGCCGGGCACCAAGCTCGTGCCCGACCTGGCCACCACGATCCCGGCGCCGACCGACGGCGGCAAGACCTATCTGTTCCACATCCGGCGCGGAATCAAGTTCTCCAACGGCCAGGTGATGAAGCCGAGTGACTTCGTCACGACCTTCGAGCGCCAGTTCACCGTGCCGGGGCCGACCTCGTTCTACTCCGGCATCGTCGGCGCCTCCACGTGCGGCCATGCCGCGAAGACCGGGCATTGCGACCTCAGTCAGGGCGTGGTCGCCGACGACAAGAACTACTCGCTGACCATCCACCTCACCGCGCCCGACCCCGAGTTCCTCGACAAGATCTCGCTGCCGTTCGCCTACGTCGTGCCGGGCTCCACCACGATGAAGCTGACCGGCAACAACGTGCCGCCGGGGACCGGGCCTTACATGTGGAAGTCGTACAACCCGAACTCCGAGGCGGTGCTCGTCCGCAACAAGTACTTCCATGTCTGGAACGCCCAGGCCCAGCCGGCCGGCTACCCGAACGAGATCGTGGAGAAGTACGGGCAGACCGTCTCGGACGAGGTCACAGCCGTGGAGAACGGCCAGGCCGACGAGGTCTTCGACGGTGACGTGATCCCGGCCGACCGGCTCAACGAGCTCAACAGCTCGCAGTACACCAAGCAGGTACATGTGAACCCGCTGACGGCCGACTGGTACTTCGCGTTCAACACCCAGCAGCCGCCGTTCAACAACCTCAAGGCCCGCCAGGCGGTCAACTTCGCCGCCGACAGGAACGCCTATGTCAAGATCGGCGGAGGGCCGTCCCTGGCCGTCCCCACTTGCCAGGTCCTGCCGCCCAACTTCCCCGGCTACAAGCCGTACTGCCCGTATACCTCGGGATCGGACACCACTAAGTGGACCGGACCCGACCTGGCCAAGGCCAAGACGCTGGTAAAGGCTTCAGGCACCGCAGGGGCGAAGGTCGTGGTCAACACCGACATTCCGGACAAGGCGCTCGGGGAGCAGATGGTGTCTGATCTCAACAAGATCGGCTACAAGGCCTCGCTCCAGGTGCTGTCCGGCACGATCCAGTACCCGTTCGTGCAGAACTCCAACAACTCCAAGAAGTGGAACATCGCCTGGTCCGCCTGGTACCAGGACTACCCGGCTCCGTCGGACTTCCTGAACGTGCTGCTCGGCTGCGGCAGCATCCACCCGGGCAGCGACGCGAGCCCGAACATAGCCGCGTTCTGCGACAAGTCCATCCAGGCGCAGATGACCAAGGCCGAGAACCTCGGGGTCACCAACCCCACGGCCGCCGACAACATCTGGGCCCAGGTCGATCACGCGGTGACCGACCAGGCGCCGTGGGTCGACCTGTACAACCCGAAGCAGATCGACTTCCTGTCCAAGCGCGTTCAGGGGTATCAGTGGAATCCCCAGTGGTACATCCTGATCGACCAGCAATGGCTGCAGAAGTAGCCAGCGGCGCGATTGCCATCGGCGGCCGCCCAGGTGGCTGCCGATGGCGATAGCGCTCACCGAGTCCGCTGAGCCTCCGGCGCAGGTACCAGATGACCTGCGGCCGGAGATCAGCGGGCGCAGCCCGTGGGCGCTGGCCGGGCGGCGGCTGTGGCGTAACCGGATCGCCATGGCGGCGGTCGTGCTGTTCCTGCTGATCATCGGAGTCAGCTTCGCGGCGCCGCTGTACGCGCACGACGTCGCTAAGGTGAACCCCTTCGTCAACAACCTCAACGGCACCACCATCGTCAACGGGCACCGGGTGCCGCTGCTGCAGCGGGGCGGCGGCATCCTGCGCCTTGGGGAGACCCCGATCGGGCCGACCTGGAATCTGGCCAGCTACTTCCTCGGCGCCGACCAGCAGGGCCGCGACGTCATGGCCAGGATGCTCTACGGGGGCCGCAGTTCGCTGGAGATCGGCATCGGCTCGGCGGTCATCTGCTGCGTGATCGCTACCGTGATCGCGCTGATCGCCGGCTATTTCGGCGGCCTCGTCGACGCGGTGCTATCCCGGCTGATGGACGTGATCTGGGCGTTCCCCGTCTACCTGCTGGCGATATCGATCTCCACAGTGCTGCTGACCCAGTCAAGCGGCCTGTCCATCGGTCCCGTGCATCTGGTGGCGACGAGCTTGTGGCTGCCCACCATCATCATCGCCTTCATCTACCTGCCTTATGTCTACCGGCCGATCCGCGGCCACGTGCTCTCCGTCTCCGAGAAGGAGTTCGTCCAGGCCGGCATCGCCCAGGGTGCCTCAGATCTGCGCCTGATCTTCTCCGACATCCTGCCCAACGTCGTCTCGGTCGTGATCGTGCTGTTGCCGCTGATGATCGCCACGACGATCCTGACCGAGTCGGCGTTGTCGTTCCTGTCGATCGGCGTGCAGCCGCCCAACGCCAGCTGGGGCACGATCATCAGCGACGGCCAAGAACTGCTGTACACGAGGCCGTGGGTCGCCATCGCCCCCGGCATCATGATCGTGCTGACCGTGCTCGCGCTCAACGTGCTGGGCGACGGCGTCAGGGATGCCCTCGATCCCCGCGCCAAGCTGCGCGTGGAGGCATAGTCCGTGCTGACCTTCATCGTCCGGCGCGTGCTGTGGACCATCCTGGTCATGCTCGCGATCACCGTGCTCGTCTTCGTGATCTTCTTCAAGACCCCGGGGATCGACCCGGCCAGGCAGATCGCGGGCCGCAACCCGAGCCCGCAGGTGATGGCCGAGATACGGCACCAATTCGGGCTCGACCGCCCGTTCCCCGTCCAGTACGGCCTGATGATGAAGAAGATCTTCATCACCCAGGACCTGGTCTCCTACTCGAACCAGGGTCAGAAGGTCGTGCCGGAGATCGTGGCCGCGGCACCGGCGACCCTCTCGCTGGTCTTCGGCGCCGCACTGATCTGGGTGGTCATGGCGATCGCGATGGGCATGGCCGCCGCGCTGCTGCGCGGCACGCTGCTCGACCCGCTGCTGATGATCATCGCGCTGATCGGGATATCCATGCCCGTCTTCTGGCTCGGCGAGGTGGTCAACCTGATCACTCAGAGCCGGCTGCACCACTCGTTCCTGTTCAGCTGGGTCCCGCCGCTCGGATACACGCCCTTCACGCAGAATCCGGTGCTGTGGTTCAAGGGCCTGTTCTTCCCCTGGATCACGCTGTCGATCCTGTACATCGGCTTCTACGCCCGGGTGCTACGGGCCAACCTGCTGGAAATCCAGAACGAGGACTACATCAGGACCGCCCGCGCCAAGGGGCTGACCGAGCGGCGGGTGCTGCTCCGCCACACGCTGCGGACGTCGATGATCACGTTCGTCAGCCTTTTCGGGCTCGACTTCGGCGTGCTGGTAGGCGGCGGCGCGCTGCTGACCGAGGTGGTGTTCGCCATTCACGGAGTCGGATTCCTGACCTACCAGTCGCTGACCAACCTGGACCTCCCGGTGATCATGGCCACCGTGATCTACGGCGCGTTCTTCATCGTGCTCGCGAACACTCTGGTCGACATCGCCTACGCCGGGCTCGACCCGAGAGTGCGGCCCGCGTAATGGCAGGGTCGTGATGGCAGAGCCGCTGCTTGAGGTGCGGGACCTCAAAGTGAGCTTCCGGACGGAGGACGGAGTCGTCAAGGCGGTCGACGGCGTGTCGTTCGCGGTGTCGGAGGGCGAGACGCTGGGCATCGTCGGCGAGTCCGGGTCGGGCAAGAGCGTCACGATGATGTCGGTGATGCGGCTGATCATCGATCCCAACGCGAAGTTCGAGGGCGAGGTGATCTACAAGGGCCGCAACCTGATGACCATGAACCAGGCCGACCTGCGCCGGGTGCGCGGCGCCGAGATCGCGATGATCTTCCAGGATCCGATGACCTCGCTGAATCCCGTCTACCGGGTCGGCTGGCAGATCTGCGAGCAGATCAGGGCGCACGAGCACGTCTCCAGGCAGGCGGCCAGGAGCCGGGCGATCGAGCTGCTGGCCGCGGTGGGCATCCCGCACCCGGCCGAGCGGGTCGACGACTTCCCGCACCAGTTCTCCGGCGGCATGCGCCAGCGCGTGATGATCGCGATGGCGCTGTCGTGCAGCCCGGGCCTGCTGATCGCCGACGAGCCCACGACGGCACTCGACGTCACGATCCAGGCCCAGATCCTCAAGCTGATCAAGAATCTGAAAGACGAGCTCGGCTCGGCGGTCGTGCTGATCACGCACGACATGGGCGTGGTAGCCGACGTCGCCGACCGGGTCGCGGTGATGTACGCGGGCCGCATCATCGAGCAGGGCAGTAAGAACGACGTCTTCTACGACGCCCAGCACCCGTACACCTGGGGCCTGCTCGGGTCAATCGCCCGGATCGACCGGCCGAAGCCGCGGCGGCTCACCGCCATCCGCGGCCTGCCGCCTTCCCTGATCAACCTGCCCCCCGGTTGCGCGTTCGGTGACCGGTGCCCGCAGCGGTTCGAGATGTGCGACCAGGTGCCTGAGCTGGCGAACCGGGCTTCCTTCGACCATACCGACGCCTGTCATCTCGATCCGGCGGTCAAGCGCAGCAGAAGGGACGTCACGATTCACCCCGAGCTGATCGAGGAGACACCGTGAGCGAGCCGGAGGACGCGAGCGCGGACGGGCGGGTGCTGCTGCGGGTCGAGCACCTGAAGAAGTACTTCCCGATCAGGCGGGGGATCCTGTTCCGGCGCGAGGTCGGCCGGGTGCACGCCGTCGACGACGTCAGCATCGAGGTCAGGGCCGGGGAAACGCTTGGCCTGGTCGGCGAGTCGGGCTGCGGCAAGACGACACTCGGCCGGTGCATCATCAGGCTGCAGGAGCTGACCAGCGGATCTATCACGTTCGTCGGCAAGGACATCTCCCGGCTGTCCAGGCGCGCGCTCCGGCCGATCCGGGGCGACGTGCAGATGGTATTCCAGGATCCGTATGCGTCGCTGAACCCCCGCAAGCGGGTGGGAACGATCATCGCCGATCCGCTGCGCATTCATGGTGACTACAGCCGCCGGCAGATCAGGGAGCGGGTGCGGGAACTGCTCGCGCTGGTCGGGCTGTCGCCCGAGCACGTCAACAGGTATCCGCACGAGTTCTCCGGCGGCCAGCGCCAGCGGATCGGGGTCGCCCGCGCGCTCGCCCTGCATCCCAAGCTGATCATCGCCGACGAGCCCGTCTCGGCGCTGGACGTCTCGATCAGGGCGCAGGTGATCAACCTGCTCGACGACCTGCAGGACGAGCTAGGCCTCACCTACATCTTCATCGCCCACGACCTCGGCGTGGTCCGGCACGTCTCGGACCGGATCGCCGTCATGTACCTGGGGAAGATCGTCGAGGTCTCCCCGGCGGAGGAGCTGTACCAGCGCCCGGTGCACCCCTACACAGAAGCGCTGCTGTCGGCGGTGCCGATCCCCGATCCGGTGATCACCGCCCAGCGCCAGCAGATCGTACTCGAGGGCGATGTCCCGAGCCCGATCGAGCCGCCGTCGGGATGCCGGTTCCACCCGCGCTGCAAGTACGCGACCGAGGTCTGCTCGCTGGAAGAGCCGCCCCTGGTCCCCCACGGCTCGGAAGGCCACCAGGCCGCCTGCCACCACCCGCTGAACGTCGGGACCTGACGAGCGCCCACTAGATTCAGTGACGAGCAGGCGACCAAGATCTTCGGGTACTTCCCGGAGAAGTTCGCGAACGGGCTGATACCGGCCAATGAGCGGGGTCGGGAAGGGCGCGCGGGGCCGTCCGGCCGCGGAACGGGCAGATAGCGCAGGGCACTACGGGCCGCTCGATGCTTGCCGCTCACGATCTAGCCGAGGAAGCCCCGCAGCAGCGCGCCGGTTCCTGCCAGGTGCTCGGCCACTGCGGCGCGGGCCCGCTCCGGGTCACCGGCCAGGATCGCGTCCACGATCGCCGCGTGCTGGACGGCGGCGTGGGCAATGTTCAGCTTCAGCACCGGGATCGCATTGAGCAGGTCGTTAAGCTGCACCCTGGCGTCGGCGCACGCGGTCGACAGCAGGCTGGACCCGGTCAGCTCCGCGATCGCGAGGTGGAACAGCGTGTCCATCCGCCGGTACTCCTTCGGGCCCGCGCCGTTCACGTCGGCCATCTTGGCGACCAGGACGTCGCGCAGCGACGGCGCCGGCCCGCCCGCCGGGCCCGCGGCGGCGATCCCGGCGAAGGCCTGGGCGGGCTCGTCGCCACCGGCCGCGATCTGCTGCGCGAGCAGGTCGGCCGCGCCGGTCTCGATGGCGAACCGGAAGGTCAGCGCGTCGGTCAGCTTCTGGGCGTTCTGCTGGGCCAGCCTGCGCAGCTCGCTGACGTTCGGCGCGGGCTGCGAGTAGGTGATGAAGGTGCCGCCCAGCCTGCCACGCCTGGACTCGACATATCCGGCCTTGTTCAGCTCGCGGATCGCCTCGCGCAGGGTCAGGCGGCTGATCCCGAGCTGGGCGGCCAGCTCGCGCTCGGGCGGGAACCGATCGCCAGGGCCCACCACGCCCAGCTTGATCGCGGTCAGCAGCCGCTCGACGGTTTCCTCGAACGCGTTGCCCTCGCGCACCGGGCGGAGCACACCGCTCAGGTCGACCCCGGTGGTCCCGGCGGTTCCTGCCGTCCCTGCCGTCCCTGCGGGCCCGGCGGGCCCGGCGGGCCTGGAGGTGCCAGCGCTCCCGGTGCTCACGCACACCGCCTCTCCAGCCGATCGTCGCGGCAGTCAGGAGGTCATGCGCATGCCGCACCGAGGTGCACGCCAAGGCCGGCACGCGGGCCTCCCCTTGCCCGCGTGCCGGAGTCCATGGACGCAGTCGATCTTTCTGGCCCGAACCCTTGACATTCGCCCCAGCTAGACCCTCAATTGGTCTGTTATTAGACCATTAAATCTCCGCCGCCGCCAGACCCCCAAGACAGGTTTTCACAAACACCGAATCTCAAGGAGCACGTCGTGTCGGTCAACCAAGCGCCCTCCGCGGCTCTGAGCGACGAAGAAGAGCTGCACATACTCGGCTACGCGCAGGAACTGCTCAGGCGGATGTCCGGCTTCTCGAACTTCGCCGTCTCGTTCACCATCATCTCGATTCTGTCCGGCTGCCTGACCCTGTACGGGTACGGCATGGGCACCGGTGGCCCAGCCGTCATCGTGTGGGGCTGGCCGTTCGTCGGGATCATGACTCTCTTCGTCGGCCTGGCCATGGCCGAAGTCTGCTCCAGCTTCCCGACCGCGGGCGGACTGTACTACTGGGCCGCCAAGCTGGCCAAGCGCAACGGGGCGGCCTGGTCCTGGTTCACCGGCTGGTTCAACTTCCTCGGCCAGGTCGCGGTGACCGCGGGCATCGACTTCGGCGCGGCCTTCTTCATCAACGCGTTCCTGGCCCTGCAGTGGAACGTGTCGACGAAACCGTGGGTCACGGTCGTGATCTACGGATGCGTGCTGCTCGTGCACGGCCTGCTGAACCAGTTCGGCATCCGCCTCGTGGCTCTGCTGAACGACATCAGCGTGTGGTGGCACATCACCGGCGTGCTGATCATCGTCGGCGTGCTCGCGTTCGCCCCCTCGCACCACCAGTCCGCGAGCTTCGTCTTCGGTCACTTCGTCAACGACACCGGCCTGGGCCTGGGCTGGTGGTACATCGTCCCGATCGGCCTGCTGCTCGCGCAGTACACGTTCACCGGCTATGACGCATCGGCGCACATGACGGAGGAGACGCACCAGGCCGCGGTGGCCGGCCCGCGCGGGATCGTGATGTCGATCGTCGTCTCGCTGTTCGCCGGCTGGATCCTGCTCATCGGCATCACGTTCGCGATCCAGCACTACGAGCCTGAGCACACGTCGGCTACCGGCGTTCCGCCGGCCCAGATCTTCATCGACGCCGTGGGCAACACGGGAGGCAAGCTGCTGCTGCTGATCGCGATCGGCGCCCAGCTGTTCTGCGGCATGTCGTCGGTGACCGCGAACTCGCGGATGATCTACGCGTTCTCCCGCGACGGCGCGCTGCCAGGCTCGGCCTTCTGGCACCGGGTGAACAAGCGGACCAGGACCCCGACCAACGCGATCTGGCTGGCAGCCGGCGGCGCGTTCCTGCTCGGCCTGCCGTACCTGAAGAACTACACCGCCTACGCGGCGGTGACGTCGATCGCGGTGATCGGCCTGTACATCGCCTACGTGCTGCCGACGTTCCTGCGGCTGCGCCAGGGCGAGAGCTTCGCGCGCGGGCCGTGGCACCTCGGCAGGTGGAGCTACGTCATCGGGTGGACCGCCGTGATCTGGGTGGGCATCATCACGATCCTGTTCATGCTGCCGCAGGCGGGCCCGATCACCTGGCTGAGCTTCAACTACGCTGTGGTCGCCGTCGTGGTCGTGCTCGGCTTCGCGTGGATCTACTGGGCGGTCTCGGCGAAGAACTGGTTCACCGGCCCGAAGGTGCAGGGCACGGCCGAGGAACTGGCCGCGATCGAGCACGAGCTCGAGGTCTGACGTCGGCTCGCCGGATCACCAGATGAGATAGGACGGTTCATGACGGACAGTCACGGCGGCGGCGCGGCCGCCAGGCCGTCGAGGTCGGGCATGATGAGCCTGGCCGACCTGCATGCGGCGGCCGGCGTTGGCGAGATCGACACGGTGATCCTCGCCTTCACCGACATGCAGGGTCGGCTCGCGGGCAAGCGCCTGTCGGCGGAGTTCTTCCTCGACGAGGTGGCCGAGCACTACGCGGAAGGCTGCAACTACCTGCTCGCGGTCGACGTCGAGATGAACACCGTCGGCGGGTACGAGATGTCCTCCTGGGAGCGCGGCTACGGTGACTTCGTGCTCAGGCCCGACCTGACGACCCTGCGCCGCCTGCCGTGGCTTCCGGCCACCGCGCTGCTGCTCGCCGACCTGACCTGGCTGGACGGCGCGCCCGTGGCCGCGTCGCCGCGCCAGGTCCTGCGGGCCCAGGCCGCGCGGCTGGCCGAGCGCGGCTGGGTCGCGCTGGCCGGCACCGAGCTCGAGTTCATCGTCTACCGGGACAGCTACGAGCAGGCGGCGGACAAGGGCTACGCCAACCTGGTCCCGGCCAACCAGTACAACGTCGACTACTCGATTCTCGGCACCTCGAGGATCGACCCGCTGCTGCGCCGGATCACCGGCGGCATGGCCGGCGCCGGCATGTACGTCGAGTCGGCCAAGGGCGAGTGCAACCTCGGCCAGCACGAGATCGCGTTCCGCTACAGCGACGCGGTCACCACCTGCGACAACCATTCGATCTACAAGACCGGCGCCAAGGAGATCGCGGCACAGGAGGGGATGTCGCTGACCTTCATGGCCAAGCCGAACCAGCGCGAGGGCAACTCGTGCCACATCCACCTGTCGCTGCGCGAGTCCGACCAGGAGCCGGGTCCCGGCGGCAGGGCGCGCATCGATGGCGCGCCGCTGCTGGCTGGTGCGGGGCCGCACGGCCTCTCTGAGCTCGGCCAGTTTTTCCTGGCCGGCCAGCTCGCGGCCATGCGCGAGCTGACCCTGCTCTACGCGCCCAACATCAACTCCTACAAGCGGTTCGTGCCGGCCAGCTTCGCCCCGACCGCGGTCCGCTGGGGAGTCGACAACCGGACCTGCGCGCTCCGCCTGGTCGGGCACGGCCAGTCACTGCGGGTGGAGAACCGGACGCCCGGCGGTGACGTGAACCCCTACCTCGCGGTCGCCGGGATGATCGCCGCCGGGCTGGCTGGCATCGACAACGAACTGTCGCTCGAAGACGCGTTCGCCGGGAACGCCTACGCCGACCAGGGGCCGAAGGTCCCGCACACCCTCCGCGACGCCCTCGAGCTATGGGAGGGCAGCGAGCTGGCGAAACAGGCGCTAGGCGCCGATGTCGCCGGCCATTACGCCAACTACGCGCGGGTCGAGCTCGCGGCGTTCGACGCCGCGGTCACCGACTGGGAACTCCGGCGCTGCTTCGAGCGGTTGTGATGACTATGACCTCCTACACGGTACTCAACCCGGCCACCGAGCAGCCGGTCACGACCATTCCCGGGACGTCGGCCGAGGAGACCGACGAGGCGGTCGCCCGGGCCGAGGCCGCCCAGCGCGGCTGGCGTTCGGTCGCGCCGGGCGAGCGGGCCGGCCTGCTGCGAGCGTTCGCGGCTCAGGTCGACGAGCACGCCGAGGAGCTTGCCCAGCTCGAGGTGGCGAACTCCGGGCATCCCGTCGGCGCGGCCCGGTGGGAAGCGGGCCAGGTGCGCGACGTGCTCCAGTACTACGCGGCCGCGCCCGAGCGGCTGACCGGCAGGCAGATCCCGGTGGCGGGCGGCCTGAACGTCACGTTCGCCGAGCCGCTCGGCGTCGTCGGCCTGATCGTGCCGTGGAACTTCCCGATGCCGATCCTGTCCTGGGGCATGGCGCCCGCGCTCGCGGCGGGCAACGCGGTCGTCGCCAAGCCCGCCGAGATGACGCCCCTGACCGCGATGCGGATCGGCGAGCTGGCGCTGGCGGCCGGGCTGCCCGAGGGCGTGTTCCAGGTGCTGCCTGGCAAGGGCTCCGTGGTCGGCCAGCGGCTGGTCGACCACCCGGCGGTACGCAAGATCGTGTTCACCGGCTCGACCGAGGTCGGCAGGCAGATCATGGCCGGCTGCGCGAAGCAGGTGAAGCGGCTGACGCTGGAGCTCGGCGGCAAGAGCGCCAACATCGTCTTCGCCGACTCCGACCTCGAGCGGGCGGCGGCGACCGCGCCGTACGCGGTGTTCGACAACGCGGGCCAGGACTGCTGCGCGCGGTCGCGGATCCTCGTGCAGGCCTCGGTGCTCGACCGCTTCATGGAACTGCTCGAGCCTGCCGTCAAGGGCGTCCGGGTCGGCGACCCGGCGGCTGCGCAGACCGAGATGGGCCCGCTGATCTCGGCAGGCCACCGGGCCAATGTTGCGAAATATGTGCCAGACGACGCCCCGGTGGCATTCCGCGGCAGCGCCCCCGACGGGCCGGGGTACTGGTTCCCGCCGACCGTGCTCGCGCCGGTCGGCGCCGACGCGCCCGCGTACACCGATGAGGTGTTCGGGCCTGTGGTGACGGTCACGTCGTTCGCGGACGAGGCGGCGGCGATCGAGATCGCGAACGACACCCCGTACGGTCTGTCCGGCTCGATCTGGACTCGCGACGTGGGCCGGGCGATCAGGGTGGCGCGCGCGGTGGAGACCGGCAACTTGTCGGTCAACTCGCACTCGTCGGTGCGGTACTGGACGCCGTTCGGCGGCTTCAAGCAGTCCGGCCTGGGCCGCGAGCTTGGCCCGGACGCGCTCGACGCGTTCACCGAGACCAAGAACGTGTTCATCTCCACCCAGGACTGAGGATCGGGGGTCGCGCAATGGAGCGCTTGCAGGACCGGGTCGCCGTCATCACCGGAGCTGGCAGCGGCATCGGGCTGGCCAGTGCCCGCCGGATGGCGGCCGAGGGCGCCAAGGTCGTGGCCGTCGACATCGACGATACCGCTGGCAAGGCGGCCGCCGAGGAGGTGCAGGGCAGGTTCATCGCCGCGGATGTCTCCAGCGAGGAGGACGTCAGGCGGCTGTTCGACGACGTCGCCGGCGAGTTCGGCCGGATCGACATTGCCTTCAACAACGCGGGCATCTCGCCGCCAGAGGACGACTCGATCCTGACCACCGGCATCGACGCCTGGCGCCGGGTCCAGGAGATCAACCTCACCTCGGTCTACCTGTGCTGCAAGTACGTGCTCCCGCACATGCGCCGCCAGGGCAAGGGGTCGGTCATCAACACCGCCTCGTTCGTGGCCGTGCTCGGCGCGGCTACCTCGCAGATCTCCTACACCGCGTCCAAGGGCGGCGTGCTCGCGATGAGCAGGGAGCTCGGCGTCCAGTTCGCCAGGGAGGGAATCCGGGTGAACGCGCTGTGCCCAGGCCCGGTGAACACCCCGCTGCTGCGCGAGCTGTTCGCCAAGGACCCCGAGCGCGCCGCGCGGCGGCTCGTGCACGTGCCGGTCGGCCGGTTCGCCGAGCCCGAGGAGATCGCCGCCGCCGTGGCGTTCCTGGCCAGCGACGACGCCTCGTTCATCACGGCGTCGCAGTTCCTGGTCGACGGCGGGATCGCCGGCGCCTACGTGACGCCGCTATGAGAGCGGGTACTGGCGGTTCTGGGGCCGAGTCCGCGGCGCGCCCCGTCATCGGCTCTGGTCGAGGCGGCCGCGCTGGTCAGCCGATAACCGGGTGCGCGGCAGCCGGCCGCGGCCCGGCACGTTAGCCTGTTGGCGCCCCACCCCGAAGGAGCCGACCATGCCAGCAGAGGCTGACGCGAAGGACACCAAGGACCAGGCCGGCGGGGCGGACAGCGGAACCGAGCGCAAGGCCGGCGAGCCCGCCGACGACCTGGTGACGACCTCGCACTCGATGACCGTCGGCGGCGAGGAGCTACGGTACACGGCGACGGCCGGCCGCGTCGTGCTGCGGACCGAGGGGCACACCGACGACAAGTTCGACGGCCCGCAGGCCAAGGCCGAGGTTTTCATGGTCGGCTACACACTCGACGGCGCCGATCCGGCGAGCCGGCCGGTCACGTTCGCGTTCAACGGCGGGCCCGGCTCGTCCAGCATCTGGCTGCACCTGGGTGTGCTCGGTCCCCGGCGGGTGCTGATGGGCGACGTCGGTGACCTGCTGCCGCCGCCGTACGGGCTCGCCGACAACGCGCAAACCCTGCTCAGGCACAGTGACCTGGTCTTCGTCGATCCGGTCTCGACGGGCTACTCCCGGGCGGCCAAGGGCGAGAAGTCCAAGGACTTCCACGGGTTCGGCGGCGACATCGCCTCGGTCGGCGAGGTGATCAGGCTGTGGGCCACGCGCAACGGCCGCTGGATGTCCCCGAAGTACCTGTGCGGCGAGTCCTACGGCACCACCAGGGCGGCGGCGCTGGCCAGGCACCTGCAGGTGCGCTACGGGATGTACCTGAACGGGCTGATCCTGGTCTCGTGCTTCCTCAACGGCGGGTCAGTGATGTTCACCGCGGGCAATGACGATCCGTACGTGAACTACCTGCCGACGTACGCGGCGATCGCGAACTACCACGGCAAGCACGCCGGCCGGCCGCTGCGCGAGATGCTCGACGAGGCACACGAGTACGCGGCGGGCGAGTACCCGCGGGTGCTCGCGCTGGGCGCCAGGCTCGTCGGGCAGGAACGGGCGGCGGCCGTGGCCAGGATCGCGGCGCTGACCGGGCTGTCGCAGGACTACGTCGACCGGGTGGACCTGCGCCCCGAGCACGTCAGGTTCCTGACCGAGCTGCTGCGCGACCAGCACCGCACGGTGGGCAGGATCGACGGCCGGTTCGCGGGCTGGGACGCCGACTACGGCAGGGAGAAGTGGACCACCGACCCGTCGATCGACGCGATCGTCGGCCCGTACGCGGCCGCGCTCAACCACTACGTGCGCGCCGAGCTTGGCTACTCGAGCGACCTGCCGTACGAGGTGCTCACCGACCGGGTGCACCCGTGGTCGTACAAGGAGTTCGAGGCGCAGCACCTGTACGTGCTCGACAAGCTGGCCGAGGCGATGCGGGTGAACCCGCACCTGCGGGTGCACGTGGCGTGCGGCTACTACGACGCGGCCACTCCGTACTTCGCCGCCGAGAACGATATCGCCCACCTGGCCATCCCGCCCGAGCTGCGCGCCAACATCGAGTTCGCCTACTACGAGGCCGGCCACATGATGTACCTGCACGAGGCGAGCCGCCTGGACCAGTCGGCCCGGCTTGCCGCGTTCGTGACGGCGGATCTCGGCTGACGGCGGAGCCGTCCTTAGGGCGCGGCGGGGCCGGCCGCGCGGGGTGCCCGCTTTCTGCTCAGAATCCAGGCGCCGGCGAGCGCCCCGATGCCGCCTACGGCGGCGGCGACGCCCCGGTAGGCATGACGGCCGCCGATCTCGGTCGCGCTGCCCGCGTTGAGGAAGCCGGGCGCCGCGCCGGTCAGCCAGAGGATGCTCGCGATGATGGCGATCGCGCCGGCCGCGGTCAGCGCGATGGTCAGCCGCCGCGTGGACCCGGCGTCGGCGGTGGTCCCGTCGGCCGTCCGCGGTCCGCCGCGGCGCTGGCTCGCCAGGCCCGCGGCGAGCAGCGCCGCGCCGCCGACCATCCCGATATAGCCCCCGGCCTCGTGCCGCGCGAACGCCGTCGCGAATGCGTAACCCGCGAAGAGCAGAACTGTCTGGATCCCGAAGGCCATGAGCATGGCGGGCAGCAGCCGGCCGAGCCGCGGCAGGCGCTTGGGGGCGAAAAGCAGAATGGTCGATCCGAGGGCGATGAGCAGCACTGCCACCGGCGCGGCAGCCCACCAGAATGTCTCGCTGCCCGGATGCCCTGGGTAGCCGGTGAGGATGCTTACCGATCGCTCCCCGGAGAACTGCACGTAAGGGGTTATGCAGGCCAGGAGGAGGAAGTACACGGCGGCAGAGCCGGCCAGGGCCGCGCCGACGGACATGGGCAGGCCCGCGGTCGGCTGTGCCTGCTGGGCCTGCTGTGCCTGCTGGCCGGTCGTATCTGGCGGCGGAGGCGTCAGGTCCCTGGTCTCCGGGACCGCCCGCTCCAGCCGCGCGGTGGGAAGCGACCTCTGCCTGGTCGCCGAAGCGGACGCGGCGACCTTGCCTGGGTCGCCGGCCATGACCGGCTGCTCAAGCCCGAGAGCCAGGGCAATCTCGCCGACGACCCACGAGCAGGCTTCGGGAGTGTGCGATGTGGAGTCGGTGAAGGACCTGACCGTCAGCTTGGTGGCCGTGCCCGAATCGAGTCCCTGGTCGACGTAGCGGCGCAAGGTGCCTGCCAGGTCCGCGTGCGCGGCCGCGACCAGCAGGCCAGCCTCCCTTGGCTGGTCAGGCAGCAGGTCTTTCAGCAGGTTGGACATGACGGTGGGTTTCGACAGAGCCGCCGCGCCATAATGCGGGTCCTGCACGACTCCTTCCAGAGCCCTGCGCGCCTCGCCCTGAATATCCCACGGCTTGCCTGCCATTCGCACTCTCCTAGTCAGCGGACGGCTGCATGAGGACCCATTTCCTGGCAGCCTGCCGCCCTACAGGGACATGCTGCTCTTTCCTGCGGGATTGGGCAATATTTGTGCGGTGCCGTCACGGGCGTCACGAAGATCCCGAACTCATGGCCCGGGAGAAGCTATCATGCCGTTATGACACCGTCGCCGCGCTCGCAGATGATGCCCCGCTCGCGGGGCCGCTGACGCGCGGAGAACTCATTTCCGAGGCCCTGCTCTGGGGCCTCGTTTCATGTCCGGCGACCGGATGATCGGAGCCCCGCCTGGAGGTTCCGATGACCCGCAGCCATGTCTACATCACCACGACCATTCCCTACGTCAACGCCAGGCCGCACCTGGGCCACGCGCTCGAGTTCGTCCAGGCCGACGTTCTGGCCAGGCACTACCGCCGCCGCGGCAACCTGGTCAGGTTCCAGACCGGTACCGACGACAACTCGCTGAAGAACGTGCTCGCGGCCGAGACGGCCGGCGTGCGCGTGCAGGAGTTCGTGGACGCCAACGCCGCCGCCTTCGTCGCGCTGGCCGGTCCGCTGTCGCTGAGCGCCGACGACGTGATCAGGACCAGCAGCGACCCGCGGCACCGGGCGGGCGTGGAACGCCTGTGGCGGGCCTGCGCCGACGCCGGCGACCTGTACCGCAGGCACTACGAGGGGCTGTACTGCGTCGGCTGCGAGCAGTTCTACAAGCCGGACGAACTGGCCGACGGCCGCTGCCCCGAGCATGGGGTTAGGCCGCAGCTTGTCGCGGAGGAGAACTGGTTCTTCCGGCTGTCCAGGTACGCGGGCAGGTTGCATGATGAGATCGCCGCGGGACGGCTTCGGATCGAGCCGACTGGGCGCCGCAACGAAGTGCTCGCGTTCATCGCGGCCGGCCTGGCCGACTTTTCCGTGTCCAGATCCACCGCCCGCGCTCACGGCTGGGGCATCCCGGTGCCCGGTGACCCCGGCCAGGTGATCTACGTCTGGTGGGACGCGCTCGGCAACTACGTGACCGCGCTCGGCTACGGCACCGACGAGGCGAACCTGAGCCGCTGGTGGACCGGCGCCGACCGCAGGATCCACGTGCTCGGCAAGGGCGTGCTCAGGTTCCACGCCGTGTACTGGCCCGCGATCCTGGCCTCGGCCGGCCTGCCGCTGCCGACCGACATCCTGGTGCACGACTACCTCACCGTCGAGGGCAGGAAGATCAGCAAGTCGGGCGGGACCACGGTCGACCCGGCGGCGCTGGCGGCGGACTACGGCACCGACGCGGTCCGGTGGTGGCTGCTCCGCGACGTGCCGAGGATCGGTGACGCCGACTTCACCCGTGAGCGGCTGGTTTCCCGCGGGAACGACGAGCTGGTCAACGGCATCGGCAACCTGGTCAACCGGGTACTCGCGATGGTCCGCCGGTATCGGGGCGGGCTGGTGCCGGCCGGCCAGGGGCCGGCCCACGGGGCGGATGCCCTCGCCGACGCCCGCCGCCGTGCGCCCGCGCTGACCGACGCGGCGCTGGCGGTCGGCGACTTCCGGCAGGCCACGGCGGCGGTCTGGGTGATCGCGGCCGAGGCCAACCGCTACGTCAGCCAGACGGCGCCGTGGCGGCTCGCCGACGCCGAGCGGCGCGGCGACCGGCGGGCCGGGCAGCAACTGGACGCGGTGCTCGCCGGCCTGGTCAGCACCTGCCGGGACCTGGCCGGCCAGCTCGAGCCGTTCCTGCCCGACGCGGCCGGACGGATCGCGCAGCGGTGCGGCACGCCGGGCGGGCAGGTGCCTGGCACCGAGCCCGTGTTCGCCCGCCTCACGCGCGGGCCCCGGCCGCTAGCACAGGCTGGAGCCACGGGCACTTAGACTCGCCTGCGTGAGTAATGCGCCGGCCGTCGAGATCAGCGGCCTGGTTAAGAACTACGGGCGGACCACGGCGGTGGCCGGGCTGTCCATGCGGGCCGAACGCGGCCAGGTCACGGCCGTGCTCGGGCCGAACGGGGCGGGCAAGACCACGACCATCGAGGTGTGCGAGGGATACCGGCGCGCCGACGCGGGCGCCGTGCGGGTGCTCGGGCTCGATCCGGTGGCGGACGCGAAGCGGCTGCGTCCCAGGATCGGCGTCATGCTCCAGTCGGGAGGCATCCCGACATCCGTCCGGGCGGCCGACTACCTGCGCGTGCTGGCGAGCTTCTACGCCAACCCGGTCAGCCCGGCGGTGCTGCTCGGCCGGCTCGGCCTGACCGAGTCGGCGGGCACGCCGTTCCGGCGCCTGTCCGGCGGCCAGCAGCAGCGGCTGTCGCTGGCGGCCGCCATCATCGGCCGCCCGGAGCTGATCTTCCTCGACGAGCCCACCGCCGGCCTTGACCCGCAGGCCAGGCATGCCACCTGGGACCTGGTCGCCGCCCTGCGCGCCTCGGGCAGCACGGTGATCCTGACCACTCACTACCTGGAGGAGGCCGAGCGGCTCGCCGACCTGGTCGTGATCGTCGACCACGGCACGCTGGTCACCCAGGGAACGCCGGCCGAGCTGACCGGGAGCCAGGGGCAGCTGCGGTTCCGCGCCGAACCCGGCCTGGACACCACGGGGCTGGCCGGCGCCCTGCCGGCCGGCGCGATGGTGAAGGAGTCCCCGGCAGGTGCCTACCTGATCGAGCTGCCGTCGGGCGTGGACCCGCAGGTAGTGGCGACGGTCACGGCCTGGTGCGCGGAGCAGGGCGTGCTGGCCAGGAACCTGCGGATCGAAAGCCGGACCCTGGAAGACGTCTTCCTCGAGCTCACCGGACGGGAGCTGCGATCGTGACCGAGGTGACCTGGCCGGCCCCCGCGCCCGGTGCCGCGCCGCTGCCCAAGATGGTCGCGGCTCAGGCCGGGCTGGAGCTGCGCAGCCTGATCCGCAACGGCGAGCAGCTGCTGCTTACCCTGATCATCCCCGTGCTGCTGCTCGTGGTGTTCAGCTCGGAGGCGCTGATCAGCGTGGGCCGGGGCAGCCGCATCGGCTTCATCGCCCCCGGCATCCTGGCGCTCGCCGTGCTGTCTACGTCGTTCACCAGCCTGGCCATCGGCACCGGGTTCGAGCGGCGGTACGGGGTGCTGAAGCGGCTCGGCGCGACCCCGCTGTCGCGCGGCGGCCTGATCGCGGCGAAGGCGCTGACCGTCCTGGCCGTGGAGGCCGGCCAGGTCGTCCTGATCGCCGTGGTCAGCGCGCTGCTCGGCTGGCACCCGGTGCTCACCGCCGTGAGCGTGACATCGGCGCTGCTCGTGCTGGTCGTCGGCAGCGCGGCGTTCAGCGGGCTGGCGATGCTGATGGCCGGGACGCTGCGAGCCGAGGCCACGCTGGCCGCCGCCAACCTGGTGTACCTGGTGCTGCTCGGCATCGGCGGAGTGGTGTTCCCGCTGGCCAAGTTCCCCGCCGCGGCCAGACCCGCGCTGCGGCTGCTGCCGTCCGGCGCGATGTCCGACGGCCTGCGCGCGGTCCTGCGGTACGGCGCCGGCCTGCCGGTCAGGGACCTGATCGTGCTTGCGGCCTGGGCGATCGCCGGCATCGGCCTGGCGGCCCGCTTCTTCCGCTGGGAGTAGCCGTGCCCTCCGCCTCCGAGCCCAGGGCAGCGGCCCCGTCGGCCCAGCCGACCCCGTCGAGCACGTCGGCCCGGCCGGCGCCGGCCCCGGCCCGTGCCAGGAGAGACCCGCTCGGCAGGGTGCCACCGCCGGTGCTGCTCGGCACCGGGATCCTGAGCGTGCAGGTGGGCGCCGGGCTGGCCGCCAGGATGTTCGGCACGGTCTCGGCCGCTGGGCTGACCGGGCTGCGGATGTGGGCTGCGACCCTGCTGCTGGCCGGGTTCGGCGCCAGGCCGGCGATCAGGGCGGTCCGCTCCGTGGTCGCCGAGCGGGCCTGGCGGGACGCCGCCGTGGTCGTCGCGTTCGGCGTCACGCTCGGGATCATGAATTTCTCGATCTACCAGGCCTTCGCGCGGATCCCGCTGGGCATCGCCGTCACGATCGAGTTCCTCGGCCCGCTGGCCGTCGCGGTGGCGTCGTCGCGGCGCCTGATCGACGCGGCGTGGGTGGTACTCGCGGCGACCGGGGTGACGCTGCTCGGCACCGCAGGCGTCAGCGTGGTCAGGCTCGGCGGCCAGGTCGGGCACGGGTCTGGTTCGGTCGTGACCGGCGTGCTCTTCGCGATGACCGCGGCGGCGGCCTGGGCCTGCTACATCCTGCTGGCCGCGGCGACGGGCAGGCGGTTCAGCGGCGCCTCCGGGCTGGTCGTCGCGATGGCGATCGCGTCGGTCGTGGTGGCGCCCGCGGCCGTAGCCGGCGCTGGCCGCACGCTGCTGCGGCCTGCCGTGCTCGGGGCCGGCCTGGCGATCGGCATGCTCTCCTCGGTGATCCCCTACCGGTTCGAGCTCGAGACGCTGCGGCGCGTGCCGCCCAGGGTGTTCGGCATCTGGATGAGCCTGGAACCCGCCGTGGCCGCGCTCGTCGGCGTGGTGGTGCTGAGCCAGGCCCTGTCGGTGCCGCAGTGGATCGCGATCGGCTGCGTGATCGTCGCGAGCGCCGGTGCCGCGCTCGGCGGCGGCGCCGCCGCCGCACCGCAGGCATGAACCTGCCGGGCCGCCAGACGAGCCGGGCCGCCATACGATAGGTCCCGTGTCCGCACAGCCAGCGCCCGCGCCCGACCGGGCACCGCTGCCCGCCGGCCGCGCATTCCGGTCCTGGCCTGACCTAGCCAGGCAGTGGGCGGGAGCGCTGCTCAGCCCGTCACCGCTGGTGATGCGCCGGGTCGCGTTCGCCGGCGTGCTCGCGTCGCTGGCCATCATCCCGACCGGCGCGGCCGTCCGGTTGAGCCAGTCGGGCCTGGGCTGTACGGACTGGCCCAGGTGCACGGCCGCCAGCCTGGTCGCATCGGGGGCGAGCGGCGACCCGCTGATCCACCGGTGGATCGAGTTCGGCAACCGCATGGTCACCGCGGTGATTTTCGTTATAGCCATCGTGGTCTTCGTCGCGGCCTGGCGGTTCCGGCCTCACGGGCAGCGGCGGCGGGATCTGGTCTGGCTCGCCTCCGCGCAGCCGGCCGGCATCGCCGCCCAGGCCACCGTGGGCGGGATCGTGGTGCTGACCAAGCTGTCGCCGTTCTGGGTGTCACTGCACTACCTGGCGACGCTGCCGGTGCTGGCCGCCGCCGTGGCGCTGCACGTGCGGTGCACCGAGGGCACCGGCCCGGCCAGGCCCCTGGTCCAGCCGCTGGTCCGGCTGGTGGCGCTCGGGCTCGTCGTCGTCACGTCGGCCATGATGGTGGCCGGAACGCTGGTGACCGGGACCGGGCCGCTTGCCGGCGCCGGCGCCGTGCCGCGCTACCACTTCGCCTCGCTCACTGCCGTCACCCAGCTGCACGCCGACATCGGCTGGGTACTGGGCACGCTGGCGGTGGTGCTCGTGCTGTGCCTGGTGCTGACGCAGGCTCCCGCCCGCGCCACCCGGCTGAGCTGGGTGGTGCTCGGCTTGGTGGGCCTGCAAGGGGTGATCGGCTACGCGCAGTACTTCGCTGGGCTGCCTGCCGGGCTGGTCTGGGTGCACGTCGCCAATACGGCGCTGATCTGGGTCGCCGTGCTCAGGCTGGCCTTCGCGCTGCGCGACAGGGGCCATGCGGACGTGCCACCCGCCCCGGCCGAGGCTGCCCTGCCCGGCTAGCGGTCAGACCGCACTGCGCAGGGTCTCCGCTCGTGCGAAGGCCGCCGTGATCGCCTGACCTGGCCTGGAGTCATCGTCAGTTCGGCCCAGCCGACTTTGTGTGCGTTCCAGTCAATATGGCGCCTGAATTGTGGCTTTTGCGGCCACGGAACATGCAGCAAGTGGGGATTGGCCGGCGGGGGCGCGAGCGAGGCGGGCGATAGGGTCGGGTTTGAACGACGCGAGCGGAGAAAGAGGCGGAGTGTGAGGCGGGAATTGGAGTGGACGGCGAACGACGAGCGGGCGGTTGACCTCATCCGGGTGCTCGCGATGGACGCGGTCCAGAAGGCCGGGTCGGGTCACCCCGGCACGGCGATGAGCCTTGCTCCGGCCGCGTACCTGCTCTTCCAGCGGGTAATGAGGCACGACCCGGCCGACCCGGGCTGGCTCGGGCGGGACCGGTTCGTCTTGTCCTGCGGGCACTCCAGCCTGACCCTGTACATCCAGCTGTACCTGTCCGGCTACGGTCTGACTTTGGACGACCTGAAGGCGCTGCGCACCTGGGGCAGCATTACGCCCGGGCACCCCGAGCGCGGGCTGACCGCAGGCGTCGAGACGACCACGGGCCCGCTGGGCCAGGGACTGGCCAACGCGGTCGGGATGGCGATGGCGGCGCGGCGCGAGCGAGGGCTGCTTGACCCCGACGCACCGGCCGGGCAGAGCCCGTTCGACCACCACATCTACGTGTTCGCCTCGGACGGCGACATCGAGGAGGGCGTCAGCCACGAGGTCTCCTCCATCGCCGCCCACCAGCAGCTCGGCAACCTGGTGCTGCTGTACGACGACAACCAGATCTCGATCGAGGACGACACCAACATCGCCAAGTCCGAGGACGTGCTCGCCAGGTACGCGGCCTACGGCTGGCACACCCAGCGGGTCGGGTGGCGCACCAGGGACGGTTACCGCGAGGACGTGGGAGCGCTGTACGACGCGCTGGTCGCCGCCAGGGACCGCGCCGACGCGCCGTCGATCATCGTTCTGTCCACGATCATCGGCTGGCCGGCGCCGAACAAGCAGAACACCGGCGATGCGCACGGCACCGCGCTTGGCGCTCCCGAGGTCGCGGCCACCAAGGAGATACTCGGCTTCGACCCGGCCGTGACGTTCCCGGCCGAGGACGAGGCGGTTGCCAGGGCCCGCGAGGTCGCGGACCGCGGCAAGCTCGCCAGGGCCGGCTGGGAGGAGAGCTTCGCCGGGTGGGCCGAGGCCACCCCGTCCCGCCGCGCGCTGCTTGACCGCCTCGCGGCGCGCGCGCTGCCGGGCGGCTGGGCCGCGGCGCTGCCCGCCTTCTCCGCCGGCGACGGGCCGATGGCCACCAGAACGGCATCGGGCAAGGTTCTCAACGCACTCGCACCGGTACTCCCGGAGCTCTGGGGCGGCTCGGCCGACCTGGCCGGGAGCAACGACACGACGATGACCGGGGAACCGTCGTTTATCCCGCTGGAACATCAGACCGCCAAGTTCCCCGGTAACCCCTACGGCCGGACGCTGCACTTCGGGATCAGGGAGTTCGGCATGGGCGGCATGCTCAACGGGATCGCCGTGCACGGGCTCACCAGGCCGTACGGCGGCACGTTCCTGGTCTTCAGCGACTACATGCGGCCCGCGGTCCGGCTGGCGGCGCTGATGGAGATCCCGGTCACGTTCGTCTGGACGCACGACTCGATCGGGCTCGGCGAGGACGGTCCGACGCACCAGCCGGTCGAGCAGCTCTGGGCGCTGCGCGCGATCCCCGGCCTCGACGTGGTGCGGCCCGCCGACGCCAACGAGACGACGGTGGCGTGGCGCACCATACTCGAGCACATCGACCGGCCCGCCGGACTGTGCCTGACCAGGCAGAAGCTGCCGGTGATCGACCGGGCTACGACCGGGAGCGCGGAAGGAGCCGCGCGCGGCGGGTACGTGCTCGCCGACGCGCTGGACGGGAACCCGCAGGTGATCCTCATCGGGACCGGCAGCGAGGTGCACATCGCACTGGCGGCACGCGAGGAACTTCGGCGCGAGAACATCGCGGCCAGGGTCGTGTCGATGCCGTGCCTGGAGTGGTTCGCCGAGCAGGACCAGGCCTACCGCGACGAGGTGCTCCCGCCCGCGATCGCGGCCAGGGTCAGCGTCGAGGCCGGGGTCGGCCTCGGGTGGCGGGCGGTCGTCGGCGACGCCGGCGAGATGGTCAGCCTGGAGCACTTCGGGGCCTCGGCCGCCTACGAAACTCTCTACGCAGAGTACGGACTCACCCCAGAGCATGTAGCGCAGGCGGCGCGGCTCAGCATGAGCCGGGCCCGCGCGGCGGCCAGGAAGGAGTAGTGATGACCGCACAGCAGGAGCAGCACGACGTTCTCGGCAGGCTCACAGCCGAGGATGTGGCGATCTGGCTCGACGACATCGGCCGCGAGCGGCTGTCCACCGGCAACCTGGCCAAGCTGGTCAAGGAGTTCCACGTCAGGGGCGTCACCTCCAACCCGACGATCTTCGCGCACGCGATGGCGCACGGCACCGCGTACGACGAGCAGCTCCGCGACCTCGCTGCCCGCGGCGTCGGCGTCGGCGAGGCCTCGCGGGCGGTCACCACTTACGACATCCGATGGGCCTGCGACGTGCTCAGGCCGGTCTACGACGCGTCCGACGGCGTCGACGGCCGGGTGTCGATCGAGGTTGACCCGCGGCTCGCCGAGGACACCACGAAGACGATCGCCGAGGCGCGCGCGCTGTGGTGGCTGGTCGACCGGCCGAACCTGTTCATCAAGATCCCGGCCACGGTGGCGGGCCTGCCCGCGATTACGACCTGCCTGTCCGAGGGAATCAGCGTCAACGTCACGCTGATCTTCTCGCTCCGGCGCTACGAGCAGGTCATCGACGCGTTCATGGCCGGGCTCGAGCAGGCGCCCGAGGGCGAGCTGACCTCGCTCGCCTCCGTGGCGTCGTTCTTCGTGAGCCGGGTGGACACCGAGGTGGACCGCAGGCTGGACGCGCTCGGCACGCCGGAGGCGAAGGAACTGCGCGGCAAGGCGGCGGTCGCCAACGCCAGGCTGGCGTACGAGCTGTTCGAGAAGCACTTCGACAGCCTGCGCTGGCGGGCGCTGGCCGACCACGGAGCTCGGGTGCAGCGCCCGCTCTGGGCGTCGACCAGCACCAAGGACCCGGCCTACCGGGACACCATGTATGTCGAGGACCTGGTCGCGCCGCACACGGTGAACACGATGCCGGAGGCGACCCTGCACGCCACGGCCGACCACGGGGTGGTGACCGGCAACACCATCGACGGCACCTACGACGCGGCCAGGGCGGTCTTCGCCGATCTGGCGGCGCTGGGAGTCAGCTACGACGACGTCGTCGCCGTGCTGGAGGACGAGGGCGTGCGGAAGTTCGCCGACTCGTGGTCCCAGCTGCTCGCCACGATCGAGGCGCAGCTCAAGGGCGACAAGGGCGCGGCCAGGGAGATTGCCGGCTGATGGCCAACCCGCTCCGTGATCCGCGTGATCGCCGAATCCCCCGGGTGGCAGAGCCGAGCGTCCTGGTGATGTTCGGCGTCACCGGCGACCTGGCGCGCAAGAAGCTGCTTCCGGCCATTTACGACCTCGCGAACCGGGGGCTGCTTCCGCCCGGATTCTCGCTCGTCGGGTTCGCCCGCAGGAACTGGGTAGACCAGGATTTCGCCCGGCTGACGTACGAAGCGGTGCGCGAGTATGCCAGGACCGCCTTCAGGGAGGGGGTGTGGCAGCAGGTCTGCGACGGCGTCCGGTTCGTCTCCGGCGAGTTCTCCGATGACGCGGCCTTCGACCGGCTGGCCGAGGTGGTGGCCGGGCTGGACGTCGAGCGGGGCACCGGCGGGAACCGCGCGTTCTACCTGTCGATCCCGCCCGGCCAGTTCCCGGTCGTCGTCCGCCAGCTCGAGCGGTCCGGCCTGAGCGGCGGCAAGGACGAGCCCGGCTGGCGGCGGGTCGTCATCGAGAAGCCGTTCGGGCATGACCTGACCAGCGCCAGGGACCTGAATGACCTGCTCGCCTCGGTCTTCGCGCCGCAATCGGTATTCCGCATCGACCACTACCTCGGCAAGGAGACCGTGCAGAACCTGCTCGCGCTCAGGTTCGCCAACACGCTCTTCGAGCCGATCTGGAACCGCAGGTACGTGGACCACGTCCAGATCACGATGGCTGAGGACATCGGGATCGGCGGGCGGGCGGGGTACTACGACGGCATCGGCGCGGCCAGGGACGTGATCCAGAACCACCTGCTGCAACTCCTCGCGCTGACGGCGATGGAGGAGCCGGTCTCGTTCGCCTTCGACGCGCTCCGGGCGGAGAAGCAGAAGGCCCTGTCGGCGGTCCAGATTCCGGATGACCCGCTGACGGGGACGGCGCGCGGGCAATACGCCGCCGGCTGGCAGGGCGGGATCCCGGTGCCCGGCTTCCTGGCCGAAGACGGGATAGCGGCCGACTCGGGCACCGAGACCTACGCCGCCATCAGGCTCGGCGTGGACACCAGGCGCTGGGCGGGCGTGCCGTTCTTCCTGCGCACGGGCAAGCGGCTCGCGACCAGGATGACCGAGATCGCGGTGATCTTCCAGCGCGCGCCGCACCTGCCGTTCAACGCCACCGACGCGAAGGAGCTGGGCCAGAACGCCCTGGTGATCAGGGTCCAGCCCGACGAGGGCATCACAATGCGGTTCGGTTCCAAGGTGCCCGGGTCGGCGATGGAGGTCAGGGACGTGAACATGGACTTCGCCTACGGCGAGTCGTTCACCGAATCCAGCCCGGAGGCCTACGAGCGGCTGCTGCTCGATGTGCTCGTCGGCGACCCGCCGCTGTTCCCCGGGCATGAGGAAGTAGAGCTGTCCTGGAAGATACTCGACCCGATCGAGGAGTTCTGGGCCGCAAACGGGCGTCCTGAACCATACCTGGCCGGCACGGCGGGACCGGCCTGCGCCGATGCCATGATGGCGCGGGACGGCCGCGCCTGGCGGCGGCTGTAGCAGGCGGGTGAGCGATGAAGGTAGAGCTGATCGACACCACCGCGAGCACGGTGCGGAACGAGCTCATGCGGATGTGCCAGCAGATGGGCGGCCTCACCACCGGCGTCGTCCTCAACCTGGTCATCATGACCGACGAGGCGGACCAGTACGACGCGATGCGCGCCGCGACGCACGCGGGCCGGGAGCACCCCTGCCAGGTCGTCGGCGTCATCGCGCGGACCGGGCGGCGCCCGCGGCGGCTCGATGCCGAGGTCACCGTCGGCGAGAACATGCCGGGCCAGATGCTGCTGCTGCGGATGCAGGGCGAGATGAACGAGCACGTGGACTCCGTGCTCACGCCGCTGCTCGTGCCGGACACGCCGGTCGTGATCTGGTGGCCTGGCCGGGCGCCGAAGGCTCCGGCCGCCGACCCGGTCGGCGTGCTCGGGCAGCGGCGGATCACCGACGTCGCGGCCGACGAGGCGCCCAGGCAGCGGCTGCTTGAGCTGGCCGCCGGCTACCGGCCTGGCGACACCGACCTGGCCTGGGCTCGCACCACGAACTGGCGGTCGCTGCTCGCCGCGACCCTGGACCGGCCCTACGCCGGAATAATCGAGGCAGCGGTGGCCGCCGAGGCCGACAATCCGAGTGCCGACCTCATGGCGGCCTGGCTCACCGGGCGGCTGGGCGTGCCGGTCCACCAGGAGGTCTCCGACGGCCCAGGCGTCACCGAGGTCAGCTTCATGACAGGCGACGGGAAGATCGTGATCAACAGGGCGGACGGCAGGAACGCGACGCTGTCGCGGCCGGGCGAGCCCGACCGGTTCGTCGCGCTGCACCGCAGGGACGTGGCCGAGCTGCTGTCCGAGGAGCTGCGCAGGCTCGACCCTGACGATGTATACGGGGAAACACTCGCCGAGCTCGCAAAGGCTGCGGCAGCCGCCCCCGTCGCTGGTACGGACGAGGAGTAGTCATCACAGTTCCGCAGATTCTCATCCACCACGACGGCGAGCTGCTGGCCAAGGCGGTCGCGGCGAGGCTGGTCACCAGGCTGGTCGACGCGGTGGCCGGGAAGGGCCTGGCGTCGGTGGTGCTGACCGGCGGCGGCATCGGGACCCTGGTACTCGCCGAGCTCGCCGCCGCCCCGGCCAGGGACGCGGTCGACTGGCGCCGGGTGGAGATCTGGTGGGGTGACGAGCGGTTCCTGACGGCCGGCGACCCGGGGCGGAACGAGACGGGAGCGCGCGCGGCGCTGCTCGACCACGTAGATGTCCTGCCGCGGCAAGTGCACCCCATGCCGGGGCCCGACGGGCCGGACGGCCAGGACCCCGAGGCGGCCGCCGACCGCTACGCCGGCCTGCTCCGCGCGGCGGCGCAGCCGCAGGATCGAGGCGGGGTACCGAGGTTCGACGTGCTGATGCTCGGCATCGGCCCGGACGCCCACGTGGCTTCCCTGTTCCCCGGGCTGCCCGCGCTGTACGAGGAGGACAGGACCGTGGTGGCCGTCCGCGGTGCGCCCAAGCCGCCGCCGACCAGGCTGTCGTTGACGCTGCCGGCCATCAGGGCGGCGTCTGAGGTGTGGATACTCGCGTCGGGACCGGAGAAGGCGGGCGCGGTGCGGCTGGCGCTGTCCGGTGCCGGGCCGGTCCAGGTGCCGGCCGCCGGGGCCAGGGGCGCACAGCAGACGCTGTTCCTGCTCGACCGGGCCGCGGCCGCCGAAGTACCCATCCAGCTCAGCCGGCTCGCTTCGCCCTGACGGGCATTTCAGCCCAGGGTGCCATTGAATGGGCCCGTCGGGCGCATAGGCCAGCAATTGGGTCTCCCGCAATCGCTGAACCAGAGTTACGCTCAGTGCAGAACTTCCATATGAGTCTTGTGAGCACGCAGAGCAGGTCAGCATGGAAGGCCGGAAGATGGGCACCTGGCTAGTTCGAGCCCGCGCCACGCGAGAGTCCCGAGGGTCTCGAGACTCCCGAGGGTCCCGAAGGTCCTATTGTCGGCTTTTGCGCCATGAATGGGCTCGGTATCCGCTAACGTCCGTAATGACGTGCACCTTGTGCACCTTGTGCACCTTGTGCATCTTGCGTATCTTGCGTATGTCACGTCTCCCGCGTATCTCGCGCACATCGCGCGGAACGTCGTTTCGGCCTTCAATGACCGCAACGTCGCTTGTGTTCGGTCCCGTGTAGGTTTCCCCCCTCGTTCCGGCTCCCCCGTTTTCCGGAGCGAAACCGACCTCCCGAGGAGGATGCACGTGAGTACTCCCGAAGAGCCCCCCGTCGCCGCCGCCACGATCACCGGAATCGCCGATCCTGCGCCGCTCGGCCTGGCCGCTTTCGCGCTGACCACGTTCCTGCTCTCTGCCAAGAACGCCGGCTGGACGACCTCGGACGCTTGGCTCGGCTTTGCCATCGGCTACGGCGGTCTGGTTCAGCTGCTGGCCGGCATGTGGGAGTTCAGGAACAGGAACGTCTTCGGCGCGACGGCGTTCGGAACGTATGGCGGCTTCTGGATCGGGCTTGGCCTGTGGGTTTTGCTGGTAGCTCCGGCGTCGACCGCTTCCGGTCATGATCTCGGATGGATTCTGCTGGCCTTCGCGATCTTCAACACCTACATGCTGATCTGGAGCACGCAGCTCAACGTGGCGGTATTCGGCGTGTTCCTGACCCTGGAACTAACCGAGATCATCCTTTTCATCTCTAACTTCGCGAACAGTTCGGGACTCGAGAAGCTCGGCGGCTACGTCGGACTCCTCACGGCCCTGGTGGCCTGGTACGCCTCGGCAGCCGGCGTGATCAACGGCATGAGGGGCAAGCCGGTGCTTCCGGTCGGCGGCCCGCTCATGAACCTCTGAGCGCGACTCGCTGAACGTCCGGCGGCCCTGGCACCGGCGCGCTGGTCCCGCCGGGCGGCGGGACCAGCGCGCTTGTCGATACCGTTGGGCCGTGGACACAGCGACGCTGAAGGCACATAACCGGCCCTGGCAGGCGATCGTCGCGCTGGTGCTGGCGCTGGCCGCAGCGGCCGCCGTGCACGTGGCGGGAGTCCCGCTCGGTGCCGCCACCGCCGCGGCGGCCAGGCGGGTCAGCGTCGACGTCGGCCATCTGATCACGATCAGCGGGACGGCTGCGTTCTTCGTCTTCGCGCTGATTTCCACGTTCGCCTTCGCCCGCTGGGCGCGTGCCGTGCTCGAGCGGTTCGTCGGCGCGGCCTACGGCGCCATCGTCAGGTACGTGATGATCCTCATCGGCGTCAGCGCAGTGCTGCTTGTCGCCCTGTCGATGCTGGGTTTCCGCGTGGCGCAGCTCGTCGTCGGCGGGGCTGTCACCGGCGTCCTGATCACGATCGCGGCCCAGCAGTCGCTGTCGAACCTGTTCGCCGGCGTGATGCTGCAGTTCGCCCAGCCGTTCCGGGTCGGGGATCGGGTCCGGATCAGATCGGGCGCGCTGGCGGGGACGATCGAGGGCACGGTGACCGAGTTCAGCATCACCTACGTGCAGCTCGACACCGAGGACGGCGAGGTATTCCTGCCGAACGCGCAGGTACTCGCGGCGGCTGTCAGCCCGGTGCGGCCCGGGGACGAGGAGGATGCCGTGCGCACCCAGGCGGGCCTTCGCGGATGACACGGCCTAACCAGCCGGGCCCGCGGATGCCGGTGGCCGGCACCCGAGCGGGCGCCGGCCACCACGCAGCCGCAGGGCGGCCGGTCAGTCAGTGATTCGCCTCGTACTTCTGGATGACCTGCGCGGGAATCCGGCCGCGATCGCTGACTTCCATGCCTGAGCGCTTGGCCCATGCGCGGATCTCCGCGCTGCGCCGGCGATGTGCCGTCGTGCGCCGCTTGGTCCGGCCGACCTTCGTCGACGCCCTGCGCGCCCTGTCCGCGAAGCGTTTCATCACCTCGTCGAACTTCTGGCTGTGCTTCTCGCAGAGGTCGATCTCATAGTCCCGGCCATCAAGGCTGAACGCGCGGGTCAGATGCTCGCCGCTCGGAATCTCTTTTGCGTCGTAGTCACAGGCGAATGTGACGGAGACCTTCTGTGCCACGTCTTTCCCCCCTTCCCCTAACCGCCACAATATTCCCGCGCGTGCTTGGTTCATAACAGACGGTGATCAGTCAATTTCTCAGAGTACGCATTGAACGCGGATCGGCCCGCCCCGGCGCATGCTGCCGCGATTGCCGGGCGCCAGGCGGTGATTGCGCACCAGCGGGCTGCGATTGCGGAGCAGCAGGCTAACAGCGATGTGGCGCGAATGTGCCTGCCAGGACGCTCAGAACGCCCGATAGGAGGCGGTCGCCGCCTCCCAATCCGCGTCCGGCTGTTCGTTCCTGACCGGCCCGGAATGCCTGCCTGGCAGGCCGTTGTCTGTTGCCGGGTCCGCGCCGTCACTGCGCCGCGGCCGCGATTCGCCGATCGGTGCCGCCAGCCACTGCCCCGCGGCCACGGGCTGCGACAACGCGGTGGCGGGCTGACCTGCTTCGACGGACTGCCGTACCTCGAATGGCGCAGCCTCGTCATAACCGCGGTCCGGCAGGCCGGATTGCGGACGCGCCTGACCCGACGCGCGGGGATGGGAATCGGGCCCGAAGCGGCTCGCCGGACGCCCGGCCGGGCCCGGGTAGCCGGACGGGTCAGGGTAGCTGGCGGGATCCTGCCCAGACGGATCCTGGTAGCCGAGTGGGTCTTGGTAGCCGCCAGGATCCTGGTAGCTTGCCGGGCCCTGGTAGCTTGCCGGGCCCTGGTAGCTCGCCGGATCCTGGTAGCTCGCCTGGCCCTGGAAGCCGGCCGGGTCCTGGTAGCTTGCCGGGTCCTGGTAGCTTGCCGGGCCCCGGTGGCTGGCCATGTCCGGGTGGCCCGCCGGATGCTGGTAGCCGACCGGTCGGGGCGGGCTCGGCGGGGCGTGCTGCCCCGGGTATCCGGCCGCTTCCCGGTGACCGGGGTAGCCGGCCGGTTCTTCGTAGCGGTCGGGATAGGCCTGGCCGGCGTAACCGGGATCTGAATGGCCGGGCCCGTAACCCGCGGTCTGCGGGCGGTCCGCAGGGAGATGGGACGGAGCATCGCCGTAGCCGGACGGATCGTAATCGGGCGGGCCGAAGCCGCGGCTTGAGCCATTGATTTCTGCGACGTGGGCCGCCGGCGCGCTGGCAGCGGGGAAGGCGTCGCCGTAGCGGTTCTGGTCCGGCCGGCCCGCTCCGGCCGCGGCGTGCCCGCGGGAGCCGTCGTAACCCTGGTAGGCCCCGAAATCCTGGGCGGCCGGATAACCCGCGGTTTCCGGATAGCCATGGCCGGAATCGGGACGGCCGCCAACGGCGGCGCCGCCGTCTGGCTGGCGGGAACCGGCGTTCGCCGCCCTGGACGGCGGGCCCGATTGCAGCGCTTGCGCCAACCTGGCCAGATCGGCGAACGGCAGCCGGAAAGTCCCCGTGCACCGGTTGCCCTGCCAGATGCTGAACACCGCGATCGCGCTGTCCGCGTACCAGCTCAGCCTCATGGTCCTGGCCTCACCACGGACATCGAAGAAGACGGCTCCTTCGCGAGGCAGGGGAACGGCATCCGGCTCCGACATGCTGCCTATCGTCACCCGGGCTGCCCGGGTTGTCTAGCCAATGAAACGCATTGGTCCGCTGGGACGTCCGGAATCGGGTTACTTTACCGGATCCTGGAACGATGCGCGCGGATCCTGCCTGACCGTTCCTGTCCGCGCCACCGCGCCGCGCTGGCCGGGCCACGACGCTTGCCGCCGCGTCGATGCGCATGGCCCTCCGAGCGGTTACGGCGCGCTCTAAATCGAGCGAGTCTTGTCATCTTGGCCATGCGCCGCTGCGCGCGATGACATGATTATCGGGCGGTGCGCTGACGTTGCGGATTGATAGCCCAGCTGCCCGCCGGCGAAGGTGGACTTCCGGCCCTCTTCCGGCGCCAGGCGCGGGTATCCCTTGCCGGGCGAAGGTGCCCGAACCGGGCGTCAGCGGGAACACTTCAGCGCTGCGAGGCGTTTGCATGTGCGACGGGGCGGATGCCGCATCGCGCGAATTTCGTGTCTTTGCGCCAGCGAGCCTGGTGCTTCGCTAGGCGGTGTTAACGATGAGCTGGTTGAGGAGAGCTTTTCATGTCTGAGGTACGCCGTCAGGCCGTGTTGCTGCCGCGGCCCAACTGGGGCTGGCAGGACCGAGCTGCCTGCCATGGCACTGATGTTGTGCTGTTCTTCGGTCCGGACGGTGAGCGGCAGCCTGAGCGTGATATCAGGGAGCGCAAGGCCAAGGCACTGTGCGGATCATGCCCGGTCAGGATGGAGTGCCTCAGTTACGCCGTCAGCAGGCCCGAGAAGTACGGCACCTGGGGCGGCTTGAACGAGGACGAGCGTTCGGCGGAGCGGCGCCGGCGGATGCGGCGCGCCAACACGAACGCCGCCTGACCGACCCCCAAATCGAAAGACGCGACCCGGCGGGCCCAGGGGACCCCAATCGACCGATCCCGGCGCTAGGCTTCGGCCGGCGTCCGGCCGGTAAGAATGAGACCATGATCTGCCGATCCTGCCGACGCCAGGAACACGACTCCTGCAAGGGCGGCACCTGGTGCGACTGCCAGCACAAGCGGCCGGCCGCGCTGCTGCCTGAGCCGGTCATGGGCTGGGTCAGCCAGGGCTAGCCGGCTAGGGTCAGCGCGCGAGGCCAGCCGACAGGGCCAGCAGGCGAGCCGACAGGGCCAGCAGGCGAGTCAAGCCGCCTGGCCCGGCTGGCCACGGTTAGCAGGCCGGCGGGCGGGCAGGCCCGGAATACGGGGGGCGTCGCGAAGGTTCCCCGCACAGTAGGAGCGAGTCCCGCAGCCAGCAGGGTTCAGCCAGCATCACCCGACAGCACGACCCGCAGAGACCATGCAGCCGGGAGGAGATGGCCGTGACCCACCGATCTTCGCGGACTTCACGTGTATTGTGTGGCATTTGGCCCTACTCTGTGCCTAGGGATATCCACTGTGTTCCTAGGGGAAAGGCATGACTCCCGTGCCCCGGTCGCCACGGCCGAGGCGGCTTGGCGACGAGACCGAGGGTAGCGAGGAGGCGCGCACGATGGAGAAACTGGCTGCTGAGGCGGCCGCGACGCTGAAGGGCGCTCCGGCCGTGGACGTCGTCAAATGGGCGGCGCAGACGTTCGGCAGCAGGCTCTGCATCACGTCCTCAATGACCGATGCCGTGATCGTCGATCTGGTCTCGAAGCAGGTTCCCGGCATCGACGTACTTTTCCTCGACACCGGCTACCACTTCGCCGAGACCATCGGCACCAGGGACGCCGTCTCGGTGGTCTACCCGGTCAACGTGATCAACGTCACACCGCCGACCACCGTGGCGGAGCAGGATGCCGAGCTCGGGCCCAAGCTTTACGCGCGCAACCCCGACCTGTGCTGCTACTTGCGCAAGGTCGTCCCGCTCGAGCAGTCGCTCGAGCCGTACGATGCCTGGATCACCGGCGTCCGCCGGGATGAGACGGACGCCAGGACCGACACCAAGGTCATCCAGTGGGATCCCAGGCGCCAGATGGTGAAGGTCAATCCCATCGTCGAGTGGTCGCAGCAGGAAGTCGACGACTACATCAACGAGCACGGGGTGCTCGTGAACCCGCTGGTCTATGACGGCTATCCGTCCATCGGCTGCCGTACCTGCACGGCGAGGGTCGAGGCGGGCGCAGATCCGCGCAGCGGGCGCTGGGCGGGCACGGCCAAGACCGAGTGCGGTATCCACACCTGATCCGGCGCCATCCAGTCCAGCACAGTGCACACTTGCACCGTGACGACTAGTACCGATACCACAGCCGGCCGGGCCGGCCCAGCAGGCCGGGCGACGCACGAGGTCATCAACCAGGTCCCGCCGCTGGCCGGGCACGACGTCGCGGCCGACCGGGCGTTGCTGACCGCGGTCGAGGCGTACGACGCGGGCGAGGCCGTTCCCGAACTGCACGCGCTCGGCGAGGCGGCCGGATCGACCGACGTCATCGAGCTGGCCAGGCTGGCCAACGAGCACTCCCCCGTTCTGCGCACGCACGACAGGCACGGGCACCGGATCGACGAGGTCGAGTTTCACCCGGCCTGGCACCAGCTCATGACGACGGCGGTGCGGCACGGCCTGCACGCCGCGCCGTGGGCGAGCAGCGAGCCGGGCGCCCACGTCGCGCGCGCGGCGAAGTTCTATGTCTGGACGCAGGCCGAAGCCGGGCACGGCTGCCCGATCTCGATGACCTACTCCGTGGTCCCCGCGCTGCGGCACGCGCCCGACCTCGCCGCCCGGTTCGAGCCGCTGCTGACCGCCGCCAGCTACGACCCTGGCCTGCGGTTGCCGGAAGCCAAGTCGGGCCTGCTGGCCGGCATGGCGATGACCGAGAAGCAGGGCGGCTCTGACGTGCGGGCCAACACCACCCGTGCCGAGCCGGCCGGCGACGGCAGCTACCTGATCACCGGGCACAAGTGGTTCTGCTCGGCGCCCATGTGCGACCTCTTCCTCGTGCTGGCCCAGGGGCCTGGCGGGGGCGCGAAGCGGGCCGGGACCGGCGACGCGAAGCGGGCCCAGGTGGACCTGACCTGCTTCCTGCTCCCCCGCGTCCTGCCCGACGGCCGCAGGAACCGTATGCACATCCAGCGGCTGAAGGACAAGCTCGGCAACAGGTCCAACGCGTCGTCTGAGGTGGAGTACGACGAGGCGCTCGCGTGGCCGGTCGGCGAGCCGGGCCGGGGCGTGGCCACGATCATCGAGATGGTCAGCTCGACCAGGCTGGACTGCATGCTCGGCAGCGCCGCCGGCATGCGGCAGGCCGTCGTGGAGGCGACGCACCACGCGACGCACCGGAGGGCGTTCGGCGCGCCGCTGGCCGGCCAGCCCGCGATGGCCGCGGTCCTGGCCGATCTCGCGCTCGAGTCCGAGGCCGCCACGACACTCGCCATGCGGCTCGCCGCCGCCGCCGACCGGACAGCCAGGGGTGACCGGGCCGAGGCCGCGCTGCTCCGGCTGATGCTGCCCGCGGCCAAGCACTGGATCTGCAAGCGCACGCCCGCCGTGATCGCCGAGGCGCTCGAGTGCCTGGGCGGCAACGGCTTCGTCGAAGAGTCCGTCATGCCGCGCCTGTACCGGGACGCGCCGCTGAACTCCATCTGGGAGGGCTCGGGCAACGTGACCGCCCTGGACCTGCTGCGCGGGCTGGCGCGCTCTCCCGGCGCCGTCGACGCCATCCGGGCCGAGTTCGCGCTGGCGGCCGGCGCGGACGACAGGCTCGACCAGGCGACCGGGCGGCTCTGGCGCGAGCTCGCCAGCGTCGCGGCGGACCCGGATGGCGCGCAGTACCAGGCGCGCAGGCTGGCAGGCCTGCTGACGGTGACGATGCAGGCCGCGTTGCTCGCCAGGCACGCGCCGGCGGCGGTCAGCGACGCGTTCTGCGCATCCAGGCTGGCCGAGCGGGACGGTCTCGGCGGGCCTGGCGTATCGTTCGGCACGCTGCCCCGCGGGCTTGATCTCGGTGGCGTGCTCAACAGGACGAGGCCTGTCATTTCGAGATAGGGTCTGCTGGTGCGCGTGTGGCCTGGGACCGCTTACCCGCTGGGAGCGGTCTGGGACGGCTCAGGGACTAACTTCGCGATCTTCTCCGAGGTCGCCGAGCTGGTCGAGCTCTGTCTCTTCGACGACGATGCCGCGGAGACCAGAATCGGCCTGCACGAGGTCGACGGCTTCGTCTGGCACTGCTACCTGCCAGACGTCGGGCCCGGCCAGCGGTACGGGTTCCGCGTCCACGGCCCCTACGACCCGCCCCGCGGGCACCGGTGCAATCCGGCGAAGCTGCTGCTCGACCCCTACGGCAAGGCCGTCGACGGCGAGGTGAGATGGAGCCCGGCCCTGTACTCCTACGTTCAGGGCGGAAACGATGCGGCTGCCGTCAACACCGACGACAGCGCTCCGTATATGCCAAGAAATGCGGTGATCAACCCGTACTTCGACTGGGCCGGCGACCAGCAGCTCCGCACGCCCTACCACGAGACGCTGATCTACGAGGCCCATGTCCGCGGCCTGACCCTGCGCCACCCCGGGGTGCCACCCGATCTGCGCGGCAGCTACGCAGGCCTGGCGTCACCGGCCATCATCGAGCACCTGCAGCGGCTCGGCGTCACCGCGATCGAGCTGATGCCGGTGCACCAGGCCGTGCCCGAGCCGGTCCTGGTCGGACGCGGGCTGACGAACTACTGGGGCTACAACACGATCGGGTTCTTCGCGCCGCACCAGGGCTACGGGTCGTCGGCGGCGGCGCACGGCCACGTCGCGGAGTTCAAGGCGATGGTCAAGACGCTGCACCAGGCCGGCATCGAGGTGATACTCGACGTGGTTTACAACCACACCGCCGAGTCGGCCGAGCTCGGGCCGACGCTGAGCTTCCGCGGCATCGACAACGCCGCGTACTACCGGCTGGCCGACGACGACCCATCGGTCTACCTCGACTACACCGGCTGCGGCAACAGCCTGAACGTGCGGCACCCGCACACGCTCCAGCTGATCATGGACTCGCTGCGGTACTGGATCGACGACATGCACGTCGACGGCTTCCGGTTCGACCTCGCGTCGGCGCTGGCCAGGGAACTGCACGACGTGGACCGGCTGTCCGCCTTCTTCGACCTGGTGCAGCAGGACCCGCTGGTGTCCCAGGTCAAGCTGATCGCCGAGCCGTGGGACGTCGGCGAGGGCGGCTACCAGGTGGGCAGGTTCCCGCCGCTGTGGACCGAGTGGAACGGCAAGTACCGCGACACGGTCAGGGACTACTGGCGCGGCGAGCCCGGCCAGCTGCCCGAGCTCGCCTCGCGCCTGACCGGGTCGAGCGACCTGTACGAGACAAGCGCCCGGCGCCCGGTGGCCTCGGTGAACTTCGTCACCTGCCACGACGGGTTCACCCTCGCCGACCTGGTCAGCTACGACCGCAAGCACAACGAGGCCAACGGCGAGCACAACCGCGACGGGTCGGACGACAACCGGTCGTGGAACTGCGGCACGGAAGGCCCGTCCGACGATCCTGAGATCAACGCGCTGCGCGAGCGGCAGGTCAGGAACTTCCTCGCGAGCCTGTTCTTCTCGCAGGGCATCCCGATGCTGCTGGCCGGCGACGAGCTCGGCCGCACCCAGCGGGGCAACAACAACAGCTACTGCCAGGACAACGAGATCTCCTGGGTCGACTGGGACGCCGCGGCGAAGCACTCCGACCTGATCGACTTCGTCGCGGCGCTGTCGGCGCTGCGTAAGGCGCACCCGCTGTTCCGGCGGCGCAGGTTCTTCAGCGGCCGTGCGGGCCACTCCGGCGACGGCCAGCGCGACATCCTCTGGCTCTGCCCGTCTGGCGCCGAGATGACCGGGTCTGACTGGAACTCCGGCTACGCGAAGGCGCTCGCCGTCTGCCTGAACGGCGACGCGATCACCGAGCCAGGCCCGCGCGGCGAGCGGATCACCGATGCGGACTTCATCCTGCTGATCAACGCGCACAGCGACGCGGTGACGTTCTCGATACCGGCCGATGTCGGCTCCCCTGGCGTCACGTGGCAGGTCCTGGTGGATACCGGGGCCGCGCATCCGGTCGCGGTCCGCTCTGCGCCGGGACCGTCGGCCGGCGGGGGCGCGGGCGGCGCCGACGAGAGCGGCGAGCGCAGCGCTGGCGGCGAGGGCGAGGGCGACGCGGACGGCGGCGCGGACGGCGGCTCGGGCGGCGGCTCGGGCGGCGGCTCGGGCGGCGTCACCAAGGCGGCCGGCTCCGCGCTGCGGGTCGAGGTGGCCGCTCGCGCGATCGTCGTGCTGTGCGGGGAGCGAGGAAGTCCATGATCGTGGTGGATTGACTGGTCTATCTGACCCGAATCAACCACGCTCATGGAATACGGCCGGCTGGGCTTACGGTCCGAGAGTCCGGGATCGACATACCACGTGTTCCGGTCAGTTACCCGCCCGAATTGCGCCCTTTGCCACACCGAAATTCGTGGTATGTGGCCGAGCCGCCCGCGGACGACCGGGACCGGCGCCCTCGGTGCCGGAATTGCCCGCCTTGGGAGTGCGAGGTTGGCTGCCCAGGCATCCGGACGGGTCACGCGCGGCGGAGTTCAGCCACCCGATGGCCCGGACAGCGCGGGGGCCAGGTCTTTCAGCTTCCTGAACTGCGCGGGTCTCGCGCCGCAGCCGACATCGTAGTTGTCAGGAACGGACACCGAGAATATTTCGCGCACCTTTCTGGACCGGTAACCGGCCGGGTACGACACGGTCGGCGGCAGGCACGCCAGCCGGTGGCCGGGTGCGGCACGTTCGGTCGTCATCGTCACCCAGACAAGCTCGTCGACGGAGCAGTTCTGCTGCACGCAGCCGCCGTACATGCCCGGGTCGGCCTGGTTGACCGCCCGCACCGTCGAGAGCACGAGCCGCGTCGAGTTCCGAGTTCCGCCGGACCAGTAAGCGGGCCGCCATCCGACCGCGTACCTCTCCTATGTCCTGGTCAGCACGCCCTTGCGTAAGGCCAATCACGGTCGCGGCCGTCAGCGGAGTGCGCACATCCGCCGAGTTGAGGACGCGCCGCCCGTGTCTGCATCGGCGATTCGCAGGTCGTCCAGCACGCCGGGTACGTCGGCGCGCACGAGGTTGGAATTGTGCCACCGATCGTGTACGCGCGCAGCGGGCGGGTCGTCGGCTGGCCGGACCTGTATCCGTCTGGGCGGGCAAGTGTTCGCACCGGGCGATCGGGCCCCCTTCGGCTATCCAGAAAGTTGCAGACTATAGAAAAATTGCATGGCTCTGCAAGATTAGCGTAGACTCGTGCGTGTGAACGAGCAGCCCGGCCTTCGCGAGCGTAAGAAGCAGGCGACACGGGACGCGCTGCGTCTGGCCGCGCTCCGCCTGGCCGCCCTGCGGGGCTGGGATCAGGTCCGGGTCGAGGACATCGCCGCCGAAGCGGGGGTGTCCTCCCGCACGTTCAGCAACTACTTCGCCAGCAAGGAGGAGGCCTTCCTCGCCACCGCGTACGAACGCGCGGCGCGGGCGGAGGCCGCGCTGGCGGCCCGGCCGGCCGATGAGCCACTGTGGTCGGCGTTGGCCACCGCGATGGTCGAAAGCTTCGCCACCGAGGAAATCGACCTGCGCCAGGCGCGGCTGATCACGCCCACGCCCACCCTCGCCGGCGCCCAGCTGAAGGCGTTCGTCGTGATCGAGCAGACACTTGCGCTCGCTGTCGCCGAGCGGATCGGCTCCAGCGTCGAGCACGACATCTACCCGCGGCTCGTCGCGGGCGCCGTGATGAGTGCCACGCGGGTGGCGTTCGAGTACTGGCTCCAGACCGAATCCGAGCAGCCCCTGCCAGCGGTCCTCCGCGACACCCTGCGGCGCGTCGCGGCCGGCCTTCCCCCGGCTTCAGAACGGAGTGCGCGATGACTGTGGACGTAGTAATCGCCGGCGGTGGGCCGACCGGCCTCATGCTCGCCAGCGAGTTGCGCCTGGGCGGCGCAGATGCTGTCGTGCTGGAGCGGCTGCCGGCGCCGACCGGGCTGTCCAAGGCTCTCGGGCTGGCCGGGCGCGCGGTGCAAACCCTCAACTACCGCGGCCTGCTGGAGCGCTTCGACGCCGGCTTCGTGCCCGCTGCCATGTATTCGCGGTTCGCGCACCTCGGCGGCATCCCCCTGGACGTGGGTCGGCTCATCGACTCCACCCCGCCCGAGTATTTTCCACCGCCGGTACCGGCCAGGCAGGCGCAGGTCGAGGCGGTGTTGGAGGAACGCGCCCGGGAGCTGGGCGCGGAGATTCGGCGCGGTCACGAGCTCGTCGGCCTGTCGCAGCACCAGGACGAGGTGGCCGTCGACGTCCACGGCCCGGACGGACTGTACCGGTTGGTCGCCCGCTATCTGGTTGGGTGCGACGGCGCCCGCAGCCTGGTCCGCCAGCAGGCCGGCATCGGTTTTCCCGGCACCGCGCCGACCACGGTGTCCCGCCTCGGCGATGTCACGCTCACCGAGCCCGAAAGTGTTCCCCGTGGCATGCTGCGGACGGCGGCAGGTGGACTCGCCGTAGTCCCGCTCGGCGAAGGCGTCCACCGGGTCGTGGTCACCGAGCGGGGCCAGAACGTCGACCGCGACATACCACCGACCCTGGACGAGCTGCGCGCCAGCGTACGCCGGGTGCTCGGGGCCGACCTGGCGATCAGCCAACCACGGTGGCTGTCCCGGTTCACCGACGCCGCCCGACAGGCCGACCGGTACCGTGCCGGACGAGTGCTCGTCGCCGGGGACGCGGCCCACATCCAACTCCCGGCCGGTGGCCCCGGGATGACGACCGGCCTGCAGGACGCGGCCAACCTCGGCTGGAAGCTCGCCGCGCAGATCCGCGGCTGGGCACCGCCCGGCCTGCTGGACACCTACCACGCAGAGCGGCACCCGGTCGGCGAACGGATGCTCTCGTTCACTCGAGCGCAGGGTGTCTTGCTGGCGCCAGGGGACCACGTGAGCGCCTTGCGCGACCTGATGGGCGAGCTACTCACGCACGAGCAGACCCTCCGGTACGTCGTCGACCGGCTGCTCGGCCTGGACATCCGCTACGACCAGGACGGATCGCCAGCGCACCCGTTGACCGGCGGTTTGGCGCCCGACCTCACGCTGACTACCGACAACGGCAGTGCCCGGCTGGCTACTCTCATGCACACCGCCCGGCCGGTGCTTCTCGACCTCACCCCCGAAGACCGGCTGCGAGACGCCGCGGCCGGCTGGAAGGACCGGGTCCAGATCACGATGGCCCGCAGCGACGAACCGCTCGACGGAATCCTGGTGCGCCCAGACGGCTATGTAGCCTGGGCCGCCTCTCCCGACGACGGCGACATCGACGACCTCCACCAAGCACTGACAACCTGGTTCGGCGCAGCCGGCTGACCATCGCCTGTGCCGAAGTCATCCCCCATGCACGCGAGTGTGGACCACCCGAGCGGCTCCGTGCCGCCTCTTCCGACGCCAAGCGCAGGCAGGCGTCGCCGCGCCGCCGTTCGAGGCTCCCAGAGTGATCCGCAGCGCCGTTCGGTCACCGCCGCGCGCTCATCTAGCCGATGTGCGTGAACATCGGCTAACGCCGGACACACCACCCGCGTTGGCTATCGGTCATGCAGTACTCCGGTGCCGGGCGATAGCAGCCCCTACCCGGAGGATCAAATGCCTCGACCCTGCTACCTCGGCCCGGCACAACCGGAGCCATCATCGACGCGGGCGGTGGCTATTCTGGGCGCGTGGCGGTCGCGTACCAGCTGCTGTACCTCGTCGGCTTCAAGCCGTGGGAGCGAGGCGGCGTTGACCGGGATTTGGCCCGATACCTCGACCTCGAGGAACAGACCCGCACGCCGCCGTACGGGCGGGCCCTCGACCTGGGTTGCGGCACGGGGCTGCAGACCGTCGAGCTGGCGCGGCGCGGCTGGGACGCGGTTGGCGTCGACAACGTGCCTCGGGCGATCCACCAGGCACGACGACGGTCGGCCACCGGCTCGGTGAGGTTCGTCCTCGGCGATGTCACCAACCTGGCCAGTGCGGGCGTCGGCGACGGCTTCGACCTATTTGTCGACCGCGGCTGCTTCCAGGGGCTCGACGACACCCAGCGGGATACGGTCGCCCGTGCCGTGACGGACGTGGCCGCGAGCCACGCGGTGCTGCTTATGTTTGCCTGGGGCACGGGCGTGCCACGCCCCCTGCCTCGGGGGGCCGAGCCCGGCGACGTTGCCGCGACCTTCGATGGGTGGGAGCTCACCGACGTCGAAGAGCTGTCGCCGGAAGGGATGCCCCCGCAGCTGCGGCGACGCCAGGTTTCGGGTCGCTGGCTTCGGCTCCAGCGCGGCTGACCCTGTCGCTGAGACGGCGACCCCGACCGCTGTCACCGGAGGGCCACCTGAACGCCGACACGAAACTCGCCGGCCTTGGCTCGCCGTCGCCCACTGCGCCGCACAGCGCTGCGGCACCCGAGCCGAAATCGAGCGAATGCCGCGGCACGTCTCGGCGCCCCCAGCCCGCCGGGGGCCGCGAAGGCGGCGTGCGACACCAGGGACGTCGACCGGATCGGTGACGTGTCTCGATGAAGCTCGACCAGGACGAGTCATCGTCCAGGCCGAATAGAGGCCGGCAGACGTCCGCAATTGCCGCCGATCGCGCGTTTACCGACCTGCGCCTGGCTGCTGGTCTTCTGTCAGACTTGTCGTCCCAATGAGCGGACATGGCGTGCTGCCGCACCGGCCTTACCAGTCCCGTTCGGGCGGCTGAGACGACTACGCCGTTGTGGTTCTGTCACCGCCGGCGTGCTGCTAGTCGGTTGCGGTACGCCGGACGACCTGGATACCAACGGTCGTGGTGATCACGAGTGCCGTGGCCGCCGCGACCAGCAGCAGGGCGGTCTCGGCTCGGACGATGCGCATGTACTCGGCCCCCTTCTCGGCGGCGAGGAGGTACTGCGCGGCCGCGATCAGGTTGAGGGGTACGGCGACGATGGCGCCCGTCCGCCACCGGGCCACTGGCGCCGTGGGCGCGACCGGTGGCCCGGTGCCCCGGGTCCGGATGATCCAGTTGGTGACGGCGGCGACGGTGGCGAGCACCGTGAGAAGCTGCAGCCGAGTCATCGCCGGGGACAGTTCACGAAGCGGCACGATGGTGTTGAGCAACTCCGCCATGCCGGACCCGTCGTGGGTCACCACGGTGATCCGGTGCTCGTACGCTGCGATGGCGATGATGGTATGGAAGCTGTCGACAACTGTGAGGGCGACAAGGGCGGTCATGGCGAGGCGGGCGGCGGGCACCTGACGACGGTAGCTGATGTGAAAGACATCGCTGGGCGCTGATCCTTTGGGTCGCCGGTTCCTCGTGCAGTCCACGATCGAGTGCGCGGATCTGCCGCCGAGAACACGCGGACCCGGTTGCGCGGCCCGTCACTCTACGTATGCCGCCGGCTAAGTACTCCGACATAATTACAGTGACGTAATTTAGATCCCACACTTCGATACGGTGACGTGACATGGTTCCCTCTGCGAAGGGAGCCAAGATGCCGCGCAGCAGCCCGTACCGCATTGTCTTGACCGAGGACGAGCGCCGCCGCCTGGAGGCCGCCGCGCGCCGGTATACGTCACCGTACCGGGACGTGGTGCGAGCCCGGATCGTGCTGTATGCCGCCGAGGGCCTGGGCAACGACGAGATCGCCGCCCGGCTGGACACTCCCCGGCAGGTGGTCTCCAAGTGGCGCAAGCGGTTCTTCGACCAGCGCCTGGCCGGGCTTGGCGATCTGCCGCGGGGAGGGCGGCCCCCGGCCTTTCCCCCCTGAGGTGGTGATCGCGGTCAAGGCCCTGGCCTGCGAGCTGCCCGCGGCCACCGGGGTGCCGCTGGCCCGCTGGCACTGCCCGGACCTGGCCCGCCAGGCGGCGGCCCAGGGCATCGTCGCGTCGGTCTCCGGGACCACGATCTGGCGGTGGTTGTCCGCTGATGCGATCAAGCCGTGGCGGGTCCGCTCGTGGATCTTCCCCCGCGACCCGGCCTTCGCCGTCAAGGCGGGCCGGGTCCTGGACCTGTACGCCCGAACCTGGAAGGGCGACCTTCTCGGCGAGGACGACGACGTGATCAGCGCGGTCCATCCAGGCCCGGATCCGCACGCCTCGCTGCCCGCCGCGCCCCGCCGCCCGCCCCGCACCGAGTTCGAGTACACCCGCGGCGGCGCGCTGCAATACCTGGCCGCCTGGGACGTGCACCGCGCCAGGATCTTCGGCCGCTGCGAGCCCACCACGGGGATCGAGCCATTCGGGCGGCTCGTCACCCAGGTCATGACCACTGAGCCATACTCATCGGCGCGGCGGGTGTTCTGGGTGGTCGATAACGGCAGCAGCCACCGCGGCCAGACCGCGGCCCGCCGGCTCCAGGGCCAGTGGCCCACCCTGCGCCTGGTTCACCTGCCCGTCCACGCTTCCTGGCTCAACCAAGTCGAGGTCTCCGTCATCCAGCGCAAAATCCTGACCCCGAACGACTTCGGCAGCCTCGCCGAGGTAGAAGCAGGGCTGCTGGCCTTCCAGGACCACTACCAGCAGACTAGAGATCCTTAACGGCGGCGTTACGGATTCCGCTATCGGCTGCGGCGTGGTGCAGGTCACCGGCCTGATAGTCAATACTGTGGGCGTGGAGTTCTTCTGCTACCACCGCGACCGGCCCGGCTCTGTGACATTGCGCGAGGAGCTGCTGGAAGAGCACTGGTCCTACATAGACCGGTACGAGGCGGAGATGATCGCCCGTGGCCCGACCCTCGCCGGCGACGGCGACACGCCCTCCGGCAGCGTGCACATCGTCGGCCTGCCCGATCCCGCTGCCGCCCGCGCGTTCGCCTTCGACGAGCCCGGCTACCAGGCCGGCGTGTACCGGGACGTGCTGCTGCGCCGGTGGCGAAACCTGCTGGGGCGCATCATGTGGGACTTCCCCGGCGGCCGGACCAGCGGCAACCGATACCTGGTGCTCGGCCTCGGCACGGGGCCGGCCGCCGACCTTGCCGTGCCGCCGGACCGGGACGAGCTGATCGCGTACGGGCCGTTGCTGTCCGACGACGGCGCCACCTGGCTGGGTACGGCGGCGCTGGTCCGGGCGCGGAACCCGGACACGGCACGCGCCATCCTGACCCCGGACCGGTACGCCGACATCGAGGTGCACAGCTGGCAATTCGGCGGGCGGCCGTCATGATCCGTGGACGTCAGCCTTCAGTAACCCCACTACTGAAGATGGTTAGTCACACGCCGATACGTCACCGAAATTCCGTGCCAGAGCACTAAGTCATCGAAAATAAATAACTTAGATTTCCGCTGGCGTGTCGTCTGCTTTCGGGCAGGGACGGGCGTTTCGTGGGGTTCTGGCCGGACGGTGTAGTTCCAGTCGCCGTGGAAGCCGTGGTAGTCGATCGGCAGGGCGCCGATCTGCTTCTTGGTGTAAAGCAGGCCGGTGGCGTACTCGCTGGTGTCCAGCTCGGCGGTGACGGTCAGCCCGGTGGATGTGGTGGTGGCGGAGATCAGCTCGACGACGGCCTGGTGGCTGGTCAGCGGCCGGCCCCGCCAGTTGCGGGTGATCTGCGCGAACAGCCGGTGCTCGACCTTGTTCCACTTGGAGGTGCCGGGCGGGTAGTGGCA
>WNGG01000184.1_pt1 | contig 123740 bp, 115 predicted proteins | sample 5400661 | NCBI WGS metagenome assembly WNGG01 (sample SAMN13153372, study PRJNA577476) | soil metagenome | isolation source: 100 cm soil or saprolite under Garry oak tree replicate 1 | place: USA:California | collected 2016-06-15
TGGCACCCACCTAGCGGCCGAGCTAGCCAGGCGCGCCGGCGGCCGCGCCCTGTCCGTGGGCTACCGGCTCGCCCCGGAGCACCCCTACCCCGCCGCGGTGGAGGACGGCCTCGCCGCCTACGCCGGGCTACTCAAATCCCCGCACGGGGCCGGACGCCGTGCTGCCGGCGGTCGCGCCCGGCGCCAGTGTCCCGCTCCAGCCGGGACTCATTGAATGTGGCGCTATGCCGGAAAGATTGAGCTTGTTTCATCCTCGTTTGCGCAGCGCAGCTGCTGTTTGACAGGTCGCGTGGATCTCTTCACCGCTGGCTAGCCCGGGTGCCGGGCCGGGCCGGGCGGTACGGGTGCCGGCGGCGGGCTGCCGGTAACGATCCGGGCGGAAGATGATCACGTTACGGCAGCGGCTGGTGATGCCCCTGTGAGCGCGGGCGGCTCCTGGTACACGGATTGGTGTCGAATCATCCCGGTCCAGGAGCCGTCATGACTGTATATCAGGGAACGTCGTTCACGCCGGAGCGGACCGCGACGGGGTATGCCCTGTTCCGCGCCAGGGTGAAGGTCAGCGCCGGGACCTGCGAGGACCTGGCGGGGTCGCTGCGGCGGCGGCATGAGCGGAACGGGACGCGGTGGCGGCTGCTGTCCCCGCTGGCGCAGGCGGTGCTGGTGATCGCGTTCCTGCGGACGAACCTGACGTACGCGGAGCTGGCCGCCGGGTTCGGGGTCTCGGCGTCCACATGCTGGCGGGATGTCGCGGAAGGGATCAGCGTGCTGGCGGACCGGGGCCGGCGGATCAGCCTGAAGGACGCGGCCCGGCTAGCGGTGAAAATGGGCTGGGACTACCTGATCGTCGACGGCGTGCACGTGCCCGCCGTGACGTCCGGGCGGAAAACAGGCGGCCAGCGGGCTTTCTACTCCGGGAAGCACAAGCGGCACGGGCTGAACGTGCAGACCGTGTGCTCCCCGGCCGGGGAACTGCTGCGGGCCGCCGCGCCGGCTCCCGGCGCCACCGTCGATGTCACCGCGGCGCGGAAGGCCGGCATCGCCGGGGACATCCTCCGGTTCCTCGGTCTTTTCGCTGACCTGGGCTATCTCGGCCTGGACAAGGAGGTGGTCACCGGCCGCCGCAAGCCGCGGGGAAAGGACCTGACTGCCCGCGCAGCGGGCCGCGAACCGGCTGCAGGCCCAGCTCCGCTGCGTCGGCGAACGCGGCAACGCCCGCCTGAAGTACTGGAAAGTCCTGGCCAGCGAGCTGCGCTGCCGCCCGGAGGACTGCACCGCCATGGTCAAGGCGGTCCTGGCCCTGCATTACATGGAACACGACCCGTTCGCCGCCGTCCGCGCCGCGTGACCGGCCCGGATCGTTACCGGGCCGCAACACTGCTTCCGCCATCACGGCCGTACCCCAGGCCCGCCCCGCCTGCCCCGAAGACCAGCAGGAAGAACCACGCCAAGCCTGTCAAACCGCCGCATGCCCTGCGGAAACCCAGGATGAAAGAAGCTCATTGGGTAGAGCGCCACATTCACTGACTCGCGGGGGGTACGGGTCGTGCAGCTGTGAGGAGAGGGACTCATGATGGTGGTGCACAGCGGATTCATGGAGCCGGCAAGACCACGGTTAGGCGCATTGCGGGCGGGCTTCATCGCCTACACACCACCGCCCATTCCTGAGACACCCGCAGCATGTCGTCAGCCACCTCCTCCAGGCATCCGGCGATGCGCCCCATACCTGGGCGCTTCTGCTCGCGCTCGGTTGATCATCTCGGCGACGTGCGGGGGTGGGACGGTGGCCGCTTGGCGGCCGACAACCCGAACGGCGCTCATACCGGTCAACGTCACATGACCCGCCGGCTCAGCCGATGACAGGATTAGTCCCTCACCATGCCCGACTGGGGTAACCGACACAGATGAGATGCGAAGCAGGGGCAGGCACCACAAGGCTATTCCGGTATTGCCGGCTCGACCGAAAGCTCCGAGCAGGCTGTCTCCGTCCACGACGACCCCGATCACCCGGCGCCTGCTGAGGGCGATCAGTCCGGTACCGTCCAAGACGGTCACCCATGAAACGCCCGGCACGGGCGGTGTCGGGTTCAGGTCGTTGCCGATAGCGACTTTGACCCGGGCGTTGGCATGCCAGATTCCGAACAGTTCCTCCTCGAGCGGCAACCTCGGCCTGCCATCCGCCATTGACCAACCGAGCGCAAGCGACTCCGACAGGTAGTAGTCCGAACTGCCGGTCGGCACCGACAGCCCAGCTGAGCCCGGCAACTGAAAGCCTGGGCAGAAGGCCGTGGATCTGCCGTACACGGCCTGGCGTATCCGTTCGGGCTGGGCCGCCCGTAGCGGCGATAGCGCGGCCCGGCGGTCCCGCGTGACGCTCGGCGCCTCAGGGCAGGATGGAGCCGGTTGTGGAGGCGCTGGCTGATAGGGCGCCAAGGGCCCCCCTGGCGCCGCCGCTCCGGACGGCGTCCCAGCCGGCAAGGCTGCGGTACCCGAGCTTGATTGCCCCGCCGACGGCTTCTGCCCGGCGCGCTGGACCGCCCGGATGATTATCATGATGGCCACGCCCGCGGGTGCCACCGAGAACATGTAGAACCCGCTGACCTGCGTGGCTACCCAGATGCCATAGGCAAACGAGAACGCGCCAAACGCGAAGATGCCCAGACGTTCCCGCGCTGTACCCACGACCGGCCCGGCCAGCCCGGCAGCGATCAGGACGATGCCAGAGAGCACGGACAGCACCGTGAAGAAATCCCAATGCATGGCACGACCTCAGAAGGCGTCGAGCGCCGAATAGGTTGGGTCCCGAGCGACAATCTGCGCGGCCACGTCCGCGAGGAATTGTTCGAACTCCCGGCGGCCGACGAGCTTGCCATCGCGCGTCTTCCACTTGGCAAGGTTGATGGTGACCAGGGTCTCTGTTCCTGTAGACGACGCGTCGAGGGCAACGAGCGTTGTCCAGATCGGAACCACCTTGCTGGTGTCCTTCCCGCTAGGCGGGCCGTAGTAGACGCTCCAGGGTCCGGGTGCCTGGCCGGCCAGCCAGAGCTTCTCGCCCGAGTGCAAAAAACCGGCCTTGGGCGGTGTCTGCTCTGTCACCCGGCGAAGCGCGTCCAGCGCCTGGTCGACGTCGAGCCTGGTAACGGCACGGGTCGGCTGCGCTAGCCGGTTGGTTGCGCGCTGATGGATCTGCTTGGAGATAAGCCCCATGACGAGATAGTCCCTTCGTGCTCAGCTGATAGTTGCGTCAGGATCCGCGCTGCGAACGCTGCGTTCGGCGGCAGCCAGGGCGTTTCCTACCGGAGCTAGCCTTTGCGGTCGGCCAGATTGTGACCAGACCGACGGGAGATGCAGGTGAGCATGGGACTGGCTATCTTCACTCCAGACCTTCAGTTCAAGTTGCGTGACGTTATTGAGCCGGAAGAAGCGAGTCCCGTCGAAGGAGCCGGATTCTCTCAGGCCGACGCCAGCCAGCCCGCGCGCGATGATCTCGCTCAACTCGTCAGGGCTTCGGCTGCTGATCATGTTGAGCGACGTGGGTACCAATGCGTTGGACGCTTTACGCGCGGAGGTCCGCGCGTTGCTTATGCCGACGGAGATCACGATGATAGCGACAAAGACAATTATCCCGATAAAAGTTCCCAAGTTTCCGCCCCTTACTAGATATCCGGGAAAGGCCGACCGAAATTACTTTCAGCCGCGCGCCAGTTCAGCCGCTGCCGGGCAGGGTGTCTTCCAGGCAGTAGGTCTTTCCTTTCGGGTCGTCCTGGAAGGTAGTGAGCCTCAGGTCGCACTGGCCGTTTGAGCCGTTCTGGACCGACACCACCTTTTGCAGAATGAGCCCAGTGCCCGGATTAGAATTACAGCCAACCTTCTTGATGTCCCATCCCGTCAACACGCTTGGCTTCGTCACCACGCAGTCGCTGGCCGAGATTGTGTTGGCGCTCGCGACCACGTGGCCGACGATCGCCACGACAATGAGCAGAATGACGACCACGCCCGCGACGAGAACCTTACGGACGGGAATCGAAGACGTGGGCCGCCCGGATACCGCGGGCTGGTAGGAGTGAGACGCCGACCTAGGTGGCGGGGGTTGCTGTGATGGTTCCCGCAGCCCGGCCTCGATTCCTGCGTCAGGCTTCCACTCTATCCGGCTGTTGGACAGTTCGGGCGATTCTACCCCGGCACGGAGCCCGCGCAGGTACTCGTCATCACCCACTCCGGACTGCAAGTTATATGCCTCTTCAGGTGTCGGGTCGCGACGATAGTCTTGTGTCATGTCACTCCCCTTCACCAGATGATGAGAAAGAGCAGCCGCTTAGCCTGCCATGACCAGATGCGGTAGTCATAGCGACCAGCGAAGATGGCCAGGACGAGGCTCAAGAGCCCGGAAAAGACGGATCCGCCGAAAAGGAGCCCGAAACCGGCGATCGCCAGGGCAACGGTCCATGCGGCCCACAGCAGCCCGTAGCCGATCCGTTTGCTATCACTATATGGCGTTGTGAGGCCAAACTGGGCCCTGAGCCGCCGGGCCGACATTAACTGATGAGGCGGCCCGACATCCGATGGTTCCGGCGGTCGGTTCTCCTGGTAACCGCTCCCCGAAAAGGGCGGAACGCTTGCACGAGATGCCTGGTTGGGATCCGATATGCCCGGCGGCTGCCGTACCATGATTTGTCCTCGATTCTATGTTAGCAGGGCTTCTCTTTATCTCCTGTCAAGAAATTCCGGCATCTCCGACCGCAACATCGAAGTTATATACAGCCTGGCCTGTCTGCGCGTTCCGGCCAGTACAGGCCATCCCTAGCTGGGTCAGGTCGCTGATGTTCAGCGTGACTTTCTTCGGATGGCCAAGCGAGACTTGAACCGGCTTGCCCAGCTCCTGGCCCGCCTCGTTGCTGAACACCACTGTCGCGATGACGTCGGTAACGTTCTGGGTGTTATCGGCAAGGCCGATTTCTGCGGTGAATACCGTGTTTCCGGCAACGTCATAAGCCTCACCCGGCTGACCGTTGTAGCTTCCGTTGCAAGTAAAAGCGACGCTGTTGGGATACGGCACCGCGGCGATCACTTGCTGGCCGTTCTGCACGGACTGGTTATCGACCGTGGGGGTCAGGTTACTGAGGTAATGCGCGGCGCCATTAAGCCCTGAGCTTGGAGCCAGCGAGGGCGTGGCGCTAGGCCCGGGGGTAGGTGCATGCTGGACGACGGCCTGGCTGCTCTGCAGTACCCGAATCTGATGCGCCTGCTGGCTGACCTGCTGATGCGCCTGCTGTAGCTGGGTATCCTGGCGATGGATGACGACACCCAAAACAGCCGTGGCTGAAGTCATGATCGTCGCTATGGCGGCGGCGATGCCGGCGACGGAGGTCGTCGCGGCAGCGATGCGGCCGAGACGACCGCCCGATGCCGACTCCTTCTCAGCACTGGTACCACGCTGACGCCTATGACTAGAGCTTTCAATGTACGATGGCATGCGTTAACACCGATCTGGTAGCGTCGAAAATGCACGCGGAATGGGTCAGATACATCACGGCGCGTGCCACTAGTTACCGCCATGAGGTCAAAGCCTCGCGCGGTAGTTCCTGAAGCCTCAGCAGGCGTAAGACATGGCCATCCCCCCACCCCTTCGCACATAAGACGCATCAGCCCTAGCTGCGGATTACAAGAAGAGTGATGACTTTACATCGATCCATGCCGCATGCGGCCAATGAGGAGCGAAACTACATCGGTGGCTTATGCCACAAATGTCTGCTTTTAAGATTAAAATACCGGTTTTCGGCCGGTATGCGCCCGCAGACTCGAAGGTATGGTGGATACATTATTCACCATACCGCCATGAGGGCTGGAGTAAAACTCCCACGATCGGTAAGGCCCTGGCCGGAGCGACGGATTTCCACCTGTCCCGGCCCAGCGCATCTGAACGCCATCCCGGGGACGAGACGACTCGGCGAGGGGCGCGCCGAAGTACCCGCGAGTCAGTGAATTTGGCGCTCTGCCCATACTTTCCGGTGCAGAATCACATTCATCCCTGACTCCGGGCCGGAGCGGGACACTGGCGTCGGGTGAGCCGACGCGTGATCGCTGGCAGCTCGGCATCTGTGAGGTCAAACGGATCGTCACTGATCGAGGCCGAGCAGCTCGGCCATGACGTCCTCGTGGGAGCGGGCGCCGGGGCAGCCCGCGGCGACCCACTCTTCATGCGCCGCGAGGGCGGCCGCGATCTCGGATTCGTCCGGTTCGTCGGATGCCGGGAGGCCTGACGTCTGGGCGCCCATGCGGGCACCGTACCGGAAATGGATCCGGCACGGCCGGCGGCGCGCGGGGCCGGGCAAGTGCGGAAGGGACGGCATGCACATCGTTCGTTCGGTATCAATGGGTGTCATGGGAGCCGGAATGCCGGATGACGTCATTACTCTGGGTACGGTGACTGAAACACACGGGTAGCGGCGGAGGGCGGGCAATGACCGAAGTGGCCCAGGGCGGGCAGCCGTCGGCGCTCGACGCGCCCGTTTCAGTGGCAAGTTCTGGTGCTGGTACCGGTTATAGGCGTGGTCGCCGGCTTCATTGGCCTGCGGCTCTACGAACGCCTGCTCCGCCGCCGCGAATCTGAAAGGCCGACTGACGCCTGCCTTCGAGCGCGCCGAAACTGCTGAGAAAACTGGCGCGCTAAGGCCGTGGCGGCGCGGTGCCGACATTAGCGACCAGGCCGGTACGGGAAGGTGTGCCACGGGTCGTTCGGTGCTAACGGGCCGAGAGGTGAACCGGGAATGCTCGGGGGACCAGGACGGCTCGGGCGGCTGGGAGTACTGGGGTGCTGGAGTCCGGAGAGAGGTTCCAGCGGGCGGCTGTGGAGGCCAGGATTAGGGTGGCCTCGGCTAGGCCGAACTCCTCGCCGATGCATCTAGTGGCGCCGGCGCCGAAGGGGAGGTAGGAGATTCGGTGTTCGGGGGTCGGGGCTAGCCAGCGGGCGGGGTCGAAGCGGGTTGGGTGGGGATATTGGCCGGGGCGGCGGTGGAGGATGTAGGGGCTGAAGACGACCATAGTGCCGGGCGGGAGGGTTCGGCCCGCCAAGGTGGTCGGGCGGGTGCAGGTGCGCGGGAGGACCCAGGCGGGCGGGTAGAGGCGCAGGGCTTCCCTGACGACGCGGGCGGTCAGGTCTAGGTGGGGTAGGTGGTCCCAGCCTGCGACGTCGCCGCCTAGGACCGCATCGGTCTCAGTATGGACGGCCTCCAGGATGTCCGGGTGGGTGGTGAGCAGGTGCCAGGACCACGTGACGGCGGCGGAGGTGGTCTCGCCGCCGGCGAGCATCAGGACGGCGACCTGGTCGGCTAGTTCGGTGTCGGACAGGCCCTGGTCTTCCTCGTCGCGGGCGGCGAGTAGGCGGGACATCAGGTCGCCGCGGTCGGCTCCGGACTGCCGGTAGCCCTCGATGAGGTCGCTGACCTGGGCGCGCCAGGTCGCCACGGCCCTTGTGTAGCGGCGGTTGCCGGGGGTGGGCAGGCGGCCTGCCAGGGGCAGGACCGCCCGGGTGTAGATGCCGCGGAGGAAAGTGTCGAAGGCGCGGCGCAGGCGTTCGGCTTGGGTGGGGTCGAGGTGGGAGGAGAACAGCGCCCGAAGGGCGATCGTGGTGGTGAGGGTGAACATCTCGTCCACCAGGTCCACCCTGTCGCCGTCGTGCCAGTTCTCCATGGTCGCGGTGATCTCCTGGCGCATCACGGCGACGTATCCGCGCAGGTGCTCGTGGCGGAAGGCGGGCTGCATGACCAGGCGCTGGCGGCGGTGATCCCGGTGCGCGGCGCTGGCCAGGCCGTTGCCCATCGCCGTCCGGACCCGCTCGTAGACCGTGCCCGTTCGGTCGAATCCGCGGAGGTCGGTCAGTACCTGGCGGGCCAGGTCGGGGTGGCATATCACGAACGCCGGCTTGGGGCCGAGACGGATCTCGACCAAGTCGCCGTGGGTGGGCAGCGAGTCGAGCAGCGCCAGCGGGCGGCGCTGCAACGCCAGGACGTGACCGAGGAAGGGCCAGGCTCCGGGGGCCCGGCCGGACCTCGGCGCGGGGGTCACGTCCATCGTTCCTCGGCCGCTTTCCGATCAGGTCGCGGGACGCCGCCCACGACTCGGCCTCTGCGCGGAGTCTATCGAACGAGAGAGCGACATGAGCGGCCACCGAGGGGCTGTCGGTGACGTGGCCTTCGGCCGTCGTGTCCAGGTACGCCATGGGCGGCCTTGGGGCAGGTGGTCCTATCCGGCGATGTCTCCGCCGAGGATGGCGCCGCGACCCCATCGCCAGCCGGCGCTTCGATGAGCTAGTGATGTCGCGGAACTGCGTGTCGAACCGGTGACACGCGACCAGGCGGGCGCTGCTGGCCGGCGTTTCCGCGGAGACGCCTTGTGCAGGATTTCACAAGCCGTCTCCGCGTCTACGCGATACCTACAGCTTTCGGGATGACCCGCCCCTTCATTCTTGGCGGCAGTGAGTTAGGCCCGTTCGGTATCAAAGAACGGCGGGTCGTGGGGACGGCGGTCAGGTGTGGTGGGTGAGTAGCTGGTCTAGGACCTGGGCGCACTGGTCAGGGAGGGTTACGAAGCCGCCGTGGTCGCCGGGGAACTCGGTTACGGGGGTGCCGAGCCGGTCGGCGAAGGCCAGGGCGCTGCGGTGGGCGAGCTGGCCCTTGGACGTGGCGCCGACGGCGACCACGATCCGGGCCGGGGCTGCTCGCAGGGCCTCGATGTCGGGGCGGTAGTGGGTGGTCGGGCGGAGCAGGTGGGCGAGGAACGTCTCGGCGGCGGCGCGCATGGTGGCCAGCTGCTCGGGGGTGGGCTCCCAGCGGGGCGCGCCGGGCTCCTGGCCGGGCCCTTCGCCCAGGCCGGCGTGGGCCATGAACTTGGGCATCGCCTTGTCCGGGCCGTCGGCCCGGTAGGTGTCGTAGACGTCCTGGATCTGGGCGCGCACCTGGTCACGGTCGGGCAGCAGCTCGATCACGGGAGGCTCGTGGGCGACCAGCGTGCGCACCTGGCCGGGGTGGGCGGTGACCAGGGCGAGGCCGACGACGGCGCCGCCGCTGCTGCCGAAGATGTCGGCCGGGCCGCCGCCGAGGGCGGACAGCAGGCGGTGGACGTCGTCGGCCTGCTGTTCGGGCGTTACGTCCTGGGTGGTGTCCTCGCGGGTGCTGTGGCCGATGCCACGCGGGTCGTAGGTCAGCACCGTGTGGCGGCCGGCGAGGGCGCGGGCGAGGGCGGCGAAGCCAGTGCTGTCCATCGGCGAGCCGATGAGGAGCAGCAGCGGGCCGATGCCTTGGCGCTCGTAGTACAGGCGCGCGCCGGGCACGTCGAGGGTCTGGACTACGGTGTCTGAACCGGGCATGGCGGGCCGTCCTTCCGGTTGTCCCCCCTGACGCTAAAGGTCGGACGCACGCGAGCTCGCGGGCTCATCGGCGGGTCAGCTTCAAGCCCCGCGCAGATCAGCGTCCCATCCGGCAACGCCAAGTTCGGCGCGGGCGAGGTGATCAACTACACCGTGTACCAGGCCTCGGGCGTGGTGAACTCCATCACCGCCGTGCCCTCCGCCGCGAGCGGCTCCCCCTCCCCGGGGGGCCTGACGGCGCCCGGCCGCCTGCCAACCTGAACATCGAGGCCGCGTCAGCCAGCGTTGGCACCCTCTCGGACGATCGGTACGATGAGCCCCGTGACAGAGGCGATCAAACTATGAGCGGTCTGCCGCGTGAGCTGCGGGATTTGATCGAGTCCGGCCCCATGGCTCACCTGAGCACCATCAACGCCGACGGAAGCCCGCAGGTGAGCGTCATCTGGATCGGGCTGGACGGCGATGATCTCGTCAGTGGCCATATGAGGTGGTACGCGAAGCTGCGCAACATCGAGCGAGACCCGCGGGTCGTGTTGTCCTTCGATGCGCCACGGGTGCCCGGCGTCTTCTTGAACCCGTACGCCGTGCTGCACGCGCGGGCCGCCGTTCAGCCGAGCGACGATGCATGGAATCTGCTCGACCGCCTGACGAAGGTTTACATGTCTCCTGACACCGAGTTCCCGGCGCCGAAGGGTGCCGGCTATGTCGTGCGCTACTCCGTCGAGCGCATCGGCGGCGTTGGCCCATGGGCGTCGGCCTCGCAATGAGCGGGGCATTGACCGGGGAGACCAATCGGGAGCACCAGTCCGTTACGACTTGGTGCGCGATAAGCGGCCAGGCGCATCCGCACGATCTCGAGCTGGAGTTCGCCGGCTCCGGCGGTTCCGCTCGCGCCGGTGGGGGCGACCGCGAGGTGCAACGCGGTCGAGCCAGCCTTCCTGGTCGCCGCGCCCGGGTCGCCGCCAGCGGATATCAGCGCGGCGACCGCGGCCGGGCTTCGCGGCCCCGCGTCCTCACGGGTCAGCAGGCCGGCGCTGCGAGTTTTCCATTTCCTTGCCCTCCCTTCTTAAGCGGCACTGATTGTCAGGACGCCGTGAGACCAGACGCGACTCACGACGATTCCCGGCCCGCCCGCGATGGTAACCGGAGCCGGGTAAATCGTGAAAGATACAGACGTTCCCGGCCGGGAGCCGGCCAGCGACGGAGCGGCCAGCCCAGTAATCAGACCGGCCGCGATTAGCGCAGCGAGGATTTTCATGATTCGGCAGCCGGGAGGTTACTCATCATCGCCGGCTTGATATGGCTACTCGGCATGCTCATTGTCATTGACCCTGGTGGCGTGAAGGTCCGCACAGAATTCGGCTCTCGGTATTCCTCCGGTGATTTTCCGGCGCACCAATCTGCTCCACGTTCTCATGCAGGCAGTCCGCGACGGGACCTTGGGTTCAAGATCCCTGATAGCATCACCCATACCCGCTGGCGGGTTCTCATCGCTTCCCATTTCCCCTCGCCTTTCCCTGTCGATTTACCGACGCTACGGGGCGGAGGTAGCGGGACCGATGCCCGGACGTAGTAATGTGGTAGCGGATTGCGACCGGGTTAACCGCGGATCGTGGTGATGCTCACACGCGTAACTGCCTCCCCCACCAGGTCACACGGCGCCAATGGACCTCACCCATCCGCACAAGGCTGCATGCTTACGACCCATTAAACCGACAAAGGCCCCGGCAGCCTGGGACCAGCGCCTCTTCCAGGAATTCTCCTTCCGGCAGGAGCATGAAGGTGCCTGCCCTTTGCAGCGCGGCGTGAGATCAATCTTGCAGTGTGAGCCGTGTGTGTGAGCGGCGCATGGCTCTCGATGTCGGGAGATGATCGCAATGATGAAGCTCTCTGGGCTGATGGCGGCGCGGTACCGCAGATCGCGGTTCCTCGCTATCGCAATAGCCCTGGGCGCGGCCGCTGCGCTTGCGGCAAGCGCTGAGGCCGGGACCGGCTCGGCGGCGGCAGCCGCCATCACAAGTCCGGCCAGCTATCGTGTCCTGTCCGCGGCGGCCACGCAAACCCCTGCCGGGACCTGGAAGAAGCTGCCCGCCGCGCCCATCACCAAGGCGCCAGCCACGATGGTGAGCGTGTGGACCGGCCGCGAGATGATCGTTCACGGGATCCTGCCCGGTGGCCCGCGCGGCATCACCTTCGCCTACCGCCCGGCGGCCAGGACCTGGGTCCGGCTGGCGGACGGCCCGCAGCCCGCGACCGTGAACTCGGCTGATGTCGCCGTGTGGACAGGATCGCGGATGCTGGTCCCGGGGCTGACCAGCGGCAGCTACGACCCGGCGACCAACACCTGGCGCAAGATCGCGCGGCCCGGGGTCTCCCTGTCCGGGGCGGTGACCGGGTGGACCGGCCGCCAGTTCCTCACCTGGGGCGGTAACTGCTGCGAGGACACCTCCCGTGACGGGATGGCCTACAATCCGGCGACCAACACCTGGCGCAAGCTCCCGGCCGCGCCGCTTCAGCCACGAGCCAGCGCATCGGGTGCCTGGACCGGCAAGGAACTGGTGGTGGCCGGCGGCCACAACTTCCACCAGACCTTCTTCCGCGACGCCGCCGCCTACAACCCGTCCACCGGCACGTGGCGCAAGCTCCCGCCGATGCCCAGCACGCTCACCCTCGGGGGGTCCGCGCTGTGGGACGGCAGGGAGATCCTGTTCCTGAGCACCAGCAGCGCCCGCGGGCTGGCCTACAACCCGGCACAGAACCGCTGGCGGCTGCTGCCCGCCATGCCGCTGCCGCGCTTCGGGTTCGCGGCCGTGTGGACCGGCCACCGCGTGCTCGTCTGGGGCGGGCTTGCCGGCAGCAACCCCACCTGGGCGCCCCCGGCGCACGGGGAGGCCTATAACCTGGCCACCAACCAGTGGACGGCCCTGCCCGCGTCACCCCTGCATGGCCGTGGCTTCCTCAGCGCAGTGTGGACCGGCCACCAGATGATCGTCTGGGGCGGGAACATCCCACAAGCGACGACGGACATCTTCTTCACCGACGGGGCAGCATACACGCCGTAAGCGCCGCAGCTGCCGGGCAGCCCCGCACACGATGCGGGTGCATTTTGTCAGGCACCGGATGAGTGCCTGTCACGGCTGCCCGCCAGGTACCACGTCGGCCTGATGCCACGTGAAACCTGAGCCTGGGCAGAGACGTACACCCGTTCGGTCGCATGATGGGCGGTCGTAGTGATGCCGGCCACCTTGGTCCGTGGGCGTTGGTACGCAGGGCTGGCCGCACGCCGGTGACGGCCAGTGACTTCGGCCACATGGTAGAACTCCCCGTCGAAGGTCACCGGCTCGCCGCCGCCGGACAGCGCACGGGAGCTGCCGCCTGCTCAGCCAGAGCCGCGGGTGCGGGCTTGGGCGCCTTGTCTCGGTGAGGATCACTGAAGGGCGGCTGCGGCTGTCGGCGGGCGACGTCGCCGACTTCCTGGCGTACTAGCAGCTGAACCGGCTGGAGCTGCTGCGGGCCCGGGGCGAGCTGCGGCCGCCGCGCGAGGTCGGCGTTGCTGGCCGACGTCTCCGCGGAAACGTCTGGCGCAATTGCGCGGGACGTTTCCGCGGAAACGGGCGAGGGGCAGGCGCGGGCACTGCTGGCCGACCTGCGCGACTGGCACCGGCGCGAGGACCGGTACGCGAACCTGTTGTGGTTCTATCGCCGCAAGTGGAACCCGTCAGGCGGTGGATCACCTCGAACGGCTCAGCAACGGACTGGCGACGGTCAGGCTGGACTAAGCCTGATCAGGTGCCTAGTGCACGTGACAGCAGGATCCGGCGGTTGCGCGCGGAGGTCTTCGCGAAGATCGATTTCAGGTGGTCCTGCACGGTGTGCTCGGAAAGGAACATCCGGCGCGCGAGTTCCCGGGTGTCGGTTCCGCTCACCAGGTGGCCGAGGAGCTCGTTCTCACGTGCGCTGAGGCCGAACGCCCGGGCGAACAGGGCGACCCGTTCGGGTGGCGAGGTCTCCTCGATGGTGACCGCGATGTCGCGCTCCCGGGCAGGCCCGGTGTCCCCGATTCTGGCCGCGCGGAGGGTCACCCACAGGCCGTCTGACAGGTGCACCCGGGCCGAGGGCGGATTCCGGTCGACGCCGGCCTCCACGGCCAGCAGCTGCGCGGCGACGTTGTAGGCACTCGCCGGGATCGGCGGGCGGTCTTCCTCAGGTGGAACGAGTACCCGCAGGTAATCCTGTGTCTGGGGGGTCTGCCCGCGTACTTGGAGGTCGGGAGACAGCAGCAGCACCACGGGGCCGGGCCGCGGTGCGTGGCGCGCAGCGCCGGAGAGGAACGCGCTGGCCTGGCTGCGGCGCAGCGCGAGCGTCAACGGATCCGCGATGCCGGTGAGGTAGGCGGCCTCGGCCGGGCTGAACCGAGCCGAGGAGCCCGACTTCCACAGGTCGAGGAATCCCCAGCATCCGAACCGGTCCCTGAAGACCAGCGAGGCCACGTCGCCGATGCCATAGCTGTCCAGCAGGTCGCGCCAGAGCAGGCTCCGCGACGGGTTACCGCCGGTCGCTGCCTGAAGCAACGCGACCGGGGCACTGCGCAGTGTCGTCCACCGGTTGACTTCGGTGAGGTACTTGAGCCGGATCAGGCGGGGAAGCTCCGGCAGGCACGGGACGTCGGCCAGCGGCGCGGAGCCGACCGAGGTCTCGGGGTCAGTCAGCAGCCAGGCGTAGGCATCGAAGCTCACCACCTGACGGATTTCCGCGAGGAGCTGCAGCCGCAGTGCCCTCGCATCGCCGGCCGACTCGCAGATCCGTACGACCCGCTCCCGCGACCGCCCGGATGCCGCCGACGTGACCATGTCCGGAGAATACGCGCCGGCGCAGGCCGGATCTCGCAGGTCAGCACCCGAAAGACCCCAGGGACTTGGGATGGCCGCCGTTGCGTCGGTGCTTCTAGCGTGAAGGAGACAACATCCCGCCTGACCAAGGAGCCACCGTGGCCACACTCCACATCGAACACGCCGTTACCGACTTCGAGACCTGGAACGCCGCGTTCGGGCGCTTCGCCGAGGCCCGGCGGCAGTCCGGAGTACGCCAGCAGCGCGTCCAGCGACCGGTCGGTGACCCCCGCTATGTCGTCATCGACCTCGACTTCGACACCACCAGCGAGGCAGAAAGCTTCCTCGGCTTCCTCCAGGCGAACGTCTGGTCCTCCAGCGCCAATGCCCCCGCCCTGATCGGGACACCACAGGCGAAGATCCTCGAACTCGCCGCCGGGCAGTTACGCTCGTTTTCGCAGTTCGGGGTGAATGTGACAGCGAGCATAGTGTTCGTGCTCGCTGTCACATTTATCCTCCTGGCCTGATGGTCAGAACCTGACCACGTGCCAGGTCTGCCCGCCATTGCCGGTTAGCAGTAGTTGCCCGAGCATGTCGCCGTAGTACGGGTGCCCGTGGATGACCAGGCCGTCATGGGTGGTGGTGAACCCCAGGTCGTTCCAGCCCTGGCCGCCATCGGGGTAAGTGACCGCCGTCCGCCAGGTCTTGCCGTTGTCCGCGGAGTAGTACAGCCAGCTTCCCGCGCTCGTGGTAGCGATGGTCAGGTGCCCGGGGGCAGAGGCGGCGATCATGCCGCCATCTCCCGCGCTGGACGGGTGGCCTGCCAGCTTCCAGGTCGCGCCCAGGTTACCGCTCACGTAGACGGTCTTATCCGTGTGGCCGGTGTAGCCCTGGCCGGTGCACAGCAAGGCCAGCCCATGCGGGGCCTGCACGGCGACCGAGGTGGGCACCGGGAAAGGGTTGGCCGTGCACGGGAGCGCGTGCCTGGTGATGGTGAGGCCGCCGTTACCCGTGACCAGTAGGGAGGTGCCGTCGATGATCGCCGCCACCCGCGCCTGGGTGGCGATGCTCCCTATCGCGCTGGCTTGCGTTACGAGCCGGGTCCATGTCCCGCCGGTGAGAGGCCGCCGGAGGAGAGCCCAGCTCGCGTTGCCGGCAATCCCGCGGCGCATGGTCACCGCAAGCACCTGGCGGTCGATGATCTCCAGGGAAACGATCGAGCCGCCGGGGTAGGCCGCAGCTGACCAGTGCTTACCTCCATCAGCGGTCACCCACAACCCGTTGCCGAACACAAAACCGTACTGCGGCGTGGCGAACCGGATGCCCCACACGGCCGGACCGGTGACGCCGGGCTCGCCGAGCGGCACCACGGGCGCGGGCAGGCCGCGCCAGCTCACGCCCCGGTCACGAGTGCCGACAATCGAGGTGCACGGCGCGTGCTTGCACGGCGCCGTGCCCAGCACGAACGCCTGCCGGACGGAGACGAAGGTAACGGAGGCGGCCCTGAACCCGGCCGGGACGGGCCCGCCGGAAGGCAGCGTGATGCCTGCCGGGAGGGCGGTAGCCGTGGCGCGTGGTGCTTGCTGGAGCGCCGACGCCGACGGAGCAGCGGAACTGGCGGCCGGCCGCGCCTGCGCTGTCCCGCATCCGGCCGTGAGCGCTGCGATCAGCAGGCCCCCGCATGCGATAGCAAATGTCTTATTCATTGAAATCACCTCATAAGTGGTGACTCCGCAGGCAGCGGCGCGGTTGCGGGTCTTTGGTCCTGACCGGGGCCACGCAGGCTGAGCGGGTGGTTGAACGTGACGGGAGTGGTGACGGAGAATTCCGGGGCGCGGCGGACCGACGCCCGCGACGGACCGGCGGGGGCAGCGCGCCTCGCAGCCGCCTATCGCGCTGGGCACAGCCTGCGGCGGCGATGGCCCCTGCGCGGAGCCGCCGTGAGCGCCGGGCAACGGCTGGGTGCCCGGGCCTGATTACCCATCTGCAACATCGCCGGCTAACCTTGATGGCTTCTGCCGGACGAGAAGTGAAAGGTGACTACACATGCTGGTCCTGACCGAGGCGGCCGCCGAGGTCGTCAAGTCCGTCACCTCAACCCCGCAGACCCCCGACGAGACGGGCCTGCGGATCGTATCCTCCACACCGGAACCGAAAGACCCTGGCGCGCTACAGGTCACAGCCGCGGCTGGTCCGGGTGAGAACGACCAGGTCATCGAGGCAGCCGGAGCACGCGTGTTCCTTGAGCCGCAGGCCGCTGCCTACCTTGATGACAAGGTGCTCGACGCGCAGCTCGATGAGCAGGGCAAGGCCCACTTCATGCTGGGCGAGCAGGACGCCGACCAGATCTAGGCGTGTTAAGGAAGCCGGAGCGGAGCCATTCGTTGATCGCGGCGTTGTGGACGGTGCCTTCGTAGCGGACGGCCAGCTTGTCATAGCGGGCGGCGACGGCGCGGCTGCGCTTGAGTCGGCTGATGCCGCATTCGAGACATCCCAGGTCATCAAGCCCGGCCGCGTCCGCCCGCCGCCTGCAGCGCGGTCACGATCCGCCGCTAGGTGCCATCCCGCTGCCAGCGGCGGAACAACTGGTACACCGACGGCCAGGGCCCGTACCGGGCCGGAACGATCCGGCGCGGGCCGGGGCGGGACCGGTGCCGGTCACGGCCGCCGGCCGGCGCGGCAGGTCGGTGAACAGCTCTGCCAGTGCCCCCGCGGTGCGGGCCTGCAGGGCGCGGCCGGCCCGGTCTTCTAGCTCCTCCGCGGTGAGGCGGCCGACCTGGAAGTGCTCGCTGAGCTCGGCGATGGCCCGGTCGCGGTCGGCGTCGGACACCCGCAGGCCGCCCGGCGATGAGGTCACGGCTGGCTGCTTCCTTCAGCTTCCGGACCTGGTCCGGGTCGAAGTCCGGCTCGACGCGGGTCCTGGCGGCGTCCGGCGCGCCGAGCGTGGTGGAGTACACCATCTAGGCTTGTCTTCATTTCTGTCCATCGGGCACGCCCACGGGAGGATCTGGCAGTGTCATACAGCAAAGACGTCGGTGAGGTTGGCGCCCGCTACCGTCCGGCCGACGAGGTGCCGTCGGTGACGTACCCGTCGGGTACGCACGTCGTGTTCACCGCTCCGGGCTCTGCGACTAGCGGGCAGTATGGCCTGTTCGAGTGGAACATGACCGGGACGCCCGGCGGCGCCGACCCGCACTTCCACAAGACCTTCTCCGAGTCCTTCTACGTCATGGAGGGCACCGTCCGGCTCTTCAACGGGGAGACCTGGATCGACGCGGTGAAGGGCGACTTCCTCTACGTCCCGCAGGGCGGGATTCACGCCTTCTCCAACGAGAGCGGCGCGCCGGCCCGGATGCTCATCCTGTTCGCGCCCGGCCCGCCCCGTGAGAAGTACTTCACCGAGCTCGCCGACATCCGTTCGGCCGGACGCAAGCTGACGGAAGAGGAATGGATCGAGGTGTGGGCCCGGCACGACCAGTACCCGGCCTGACGGCCTCGCGGTAAGGCGGTGCGGTAAGGCGGTCGTCAGCGAGCCGCTAGGCGAACCCGGCGGGTGCCCGCGGAACAGGCGCGACAAGCCGCGACGACGCCGAGGAAGCGACACGTTCCTGGTGAACTGGTCCACTAGGTCACTCTGGGCGGGGACCGCGAGCTGGTCCATCAGCTGGTCGGCCACCCGGACCGGCGCACCGGTGGCCGCGGCCACGGCCAGCGCGTACCCGATGCGGACCGGCAGCTTCCGGGGGCTCGGCGGTGCCCGCCGCGATGACTCGATCCGCGCGGTCGCCTGCGCGAGGTCGCGCCCATGTCGCGGTCCGGTGGTCAGCGCGGGGGATGCTGGTGACGATGATGGAGTACCGCCAGCCGGTGTCCCGCTCGCAGACGGTCAGGTTCCTCGCCTGGCGGCGGGAGGGTTTCGTGCGGCGCACGATCCACCGCAGCCCGGCGGGCCATCCGGCGGCCCGGCGCAGCAGGGTCAGCCCGGCCGATTCCGGGGTGGTCCCCTTTAGCGCGGCCGGCGAGCAGCCAGGAACGGCGGTAGTGTCCCTGGCGGCGTGCTGAGCGGGATTGGTGACTCGAAGCCCGCCGCCCGCAACAGTTCCGTTCGCTCGTGGTCGCTGAGCAAGGTGCCCCCGAACACATGCACCTGCCAGCGGGCGATCTCACCGCTGGCTCCTGGCTCGACAGCGGCGGCGGGCAGCAACAGCCACCCGCCTGGCCGCAGGGCGCGCAGCACGCGCGGCAAGCCCTCGCGGACGGCAGCGGGCGGTATGAACGGCAACGGGAGCCAGGCCAAGTCGAACGCCTCCTCGTCCGTGAGCTCCTCCACGCCCTGGCACCGCAGCTGGACGCGCTCGGCCAGGCCGTGGCTGGCCACTGTGCTGGCGGCGAGTTCGATGGCGCGGGGCAGCGGGTCGATGCCCACGACCCGGGCCCCTGGTACCGCCTGGCAAAATGCGCAGGCCATCTCGGCCACCCCGACGCCGACATCGAGCAGCACGCCGTCGCCGCCGGCGAAGCGTTCGGCCAGGCCGTCCAGGACAGGGACGACGAAGACGGCAGTCCCCTGGCCGCCCATGGCCGACGCCCGGCCCTGGCGACCAAGATCTCGTCAGCGAATGCACCCCAGTCCCCGCCGTGCTTGTCCCGGAAGGCGGCGGTCGCCGCCTGGCCCAGGCTGCTGCGGATGCCGTCAGCGAGAGCCCGCGCCCGGCCGCCGAACGCCTCTGCGAACCCCGGCCTGGGCAGCAGCCCGCTTCCGGTTGCCTCCAGCAGGCCGTAGTCCGCCAAGACCCGAGCGGCCGGGTCGTCCACGCTGAACGGCCCCTCAAGGCCGCTCGACAACACCGGCGCCATCGCGCTCAGCACCCAGACAGCGTCCGTCAACTCCCTGACGGCCACCCTGACCTGCTCCGCGGTCTCGAACACAGGCCACCACCCCCCGAACTGACGATACGCCGCAGCATAACGAGATTGCACTTACCGGCGGCCAGTTACTTTTCGGCGGGCGGGTCAACGCTGAATCACGGAGGTGAGCAGGACACCGACCGAACGGGCGAGGTCCAGAGTGCGAGTAGCGGCGGTAAGAACCGATTCCGGGTGGGTCGCGGTCGGCCGGGAAGTTGTCCGTGCCGCCGAGCCAGTAGTTCCACACCCGCGCCGGGCTCGGCACGGCGGGGTCGACGGGAGAGGGCTGCATGGGGCGGCGTCAGGCGGTCGGCTCGAGAATCGACACTGAACCGCTCAGGCAGAGGCGGGCGAGCGCGGACAGCACCGTCAGCCCCACCCGGAGGACGTCGCCGGGCGGCATGGCCCCGGCGGCGACGAGGGCCTCCAGCGCGTTGCCGCCGAGGTGCCCGATGCGCTCCAGCTCGTCGAGATCGGCGGGCTGCTCGAGGCGGTAGTGCGTGGCGAAGGTGCCGATGAGCGTGTCGGCGAGGACCCGGCTGTCCAGGCCAGGGACCGCACCGTCCAGCGCGGCCCGCAGCACGCCGAGGACATCGCTGAGCCCGTCGTCCCCTACCGCCGTCCAGACCGCGTCCACCAGCGCACGCGCGCCGAGCAGGTACACCGGCCCGTCCAGTTCCGGGAAGTCCGGTTCATCGTCATCGTCGAACGGTCCGATGCTGTACGGGGTGGCGTCCATAGCCTGCGCGTATGCCTGCTCGGCCGCGACGATGGGGGCGAGCACCTCGAGCAGCGCGCTCACCGCGGGGTGGTCGAGGGTCAGGCCGTCGAAGATGACCGCGCGGATCAGGGCGCTGACCGCGATGTTCCAGTGCGCGGGATCGGCGGTGATGGCCGCGGCGTCCGGGACCTCCGCGGTCAGCAGGGACGGCGCGTCCTGCGCCTCGCCCAGGTAGCCGATGAGGAAACGGTCGCCGAGCGAGCCCTCGGGCCAGGGCGGCACCTCGGCCGGTACGGGTTCGGCGTCGCCGTACCAGGCCCGGCGGGCGGCGTCCTGGCGCTCGACCCGGACCCTAGCCTCCTCGACCATGGCACCCAGGCCAAGGACAAGCTGCGGCGGCACGGCACTGGGCCTGGAGTCCGGCCTGGCCTGCGGGGAGCCGGGCCCCGCCTGGCGCTGTGCCTTCTTGCGGTTGCTGGCGCGGCCCACGACACCTCCATAGCTCGGTCGCCACCGACACTACCGACCCAGGGCGGACGCGGTCGGCCAGTCCGGCTGGCAGGCGGGGCCACGAGAGGGTGGACTGGGGCGCCGAGTAGCGTCCGGCGAGGTCATCGGCCGTAACCACGGCGAGCTGACGCCCGCCGGCGCTCCAGGCGGACGCGTTGCGGTGAGCCTCGCTGCCCTCGATCAGCGCCCCGATCAGCAGCGCTCCGGCGTAGACGCCCGCTGGCCCCGGCCCAGCTCCGGGACGCGACGCCCAGGTAGGCGGCGCCTTGGTCGGGCTGGTCAGCCCGGCGGCCTTACCGGCGGTCGCGGGGATACCGGCGCCGACGGCCGCCGTTTCACGGGTTACCCGGGGCCGTGCTGAGGCGGCGGGCGCCGTCGGAGGGCACCGCGGCCAGGTAGTGCGGGGCTGGCCAGTGGTGCTGCGTGAATCGCCTGGTTACCGCGCTGCGGACCGGCCCGGCACGATCGGCGGGTACGAGCGCCACCACCGAGCCGCCGAAGCCGCCGCCGGTCATGCGGGCGCCTGCGGCGCCGGCCTCGATCGCCGCCTCGACGGCCTCGTCGGCCTGCGGCCAGGACACCCGGAACTCGTCGCGGAGCGAGCGGTGCGATGCCGTCAGCAGCTCGCCTATCGCCGCCTGGTCGCCGGCGCGCAGCAGCTCGGCGGCCCGCAGGACGCGGCCGTTCTCGGCGATGACGTGCCCGCACAGGCGCCGCAGGGACGGCTCGGTCAGCCTGGCCAGCGCCCCGGGGTCGCCCACGACGTCGCGCAGCGATCGCACGCCTAGCATGGACGCGGCCTCCTCGCAGGCCTGGCGGCGGTGTCCGTACTGGCCGTCGGCCAGCGCGTGCCGGGCCCGGGTGTCGATGACCAGCAGCGTCAGGCCGGCCGCGGCCGGGTCGAGCGGGACCGCCGCCTGGTTGCCGGTGCGGCAGTCGAGCAGCAGCGCGTGGCCGGCCCGGCCCAGCAGCGCGGCTATCTGGTCCATGATCCCGGTGGGCACGCCGGCGAAGTCGTTCTCCGCGCGCCGGGTCAGGGCGGCCAGCTCACGCCGGGGCACCGGCACCTGGTAGAGCTCGGTCAGCGCGAGCGCCACCGAGCACTCCAGCGCCGCCGAGGACGAGAGCCCGGCGCCTGCGGGCAGGTCGGCGTCGATCGCCACGTCAGCGCCGCCGGCCAGGTAGCCCGCCTGGCGAAGCGCCCAGGCCACCCCGGCCGGATAGGCGGCCCAGCCGGCTGCCGATCCGGGTTCGAGCGTGTCGATGTCCAGCAGGACCGGCTCGCCGCCGGCCTGCCGGGAGGTGAGCGCGATCCGCCGGTCGGACCGCCGGGAGGCGGTCGCGCAGACCCCGGCGCCGAGGGCGAAGGGCAGCACGAACACCTCGTTGTAGTCGGGGCCGCCGATCAGGTTGACCCGGCCAGGCGCGAACCAGGTGCCTTCCGGCTCACGGCCATACCGTTCGGCAAAATACCGGGCGGCATCCGCCCGCGCGGGCCGGTTCACGCGGGCGGCGATCGCAGTTGCGCCGCCGCCTGCCGGGGATCGACGGGATCGAAGAAGACGCCGGCCCCGAACTCCGCGGCGGCGAGGTGCCGGCGCACGCCGGGCGCACGCAAAGCGGGCGCCAGATGCAGGTGGAGGTGGGCGGCGGGCCAGTCATCCCCGGCAGCCGGCCGCTGATGAACCCACAGCATGTAGGGCGCGTCAGGCCCGAGGAGGCGCTCCACCCGGGTCAGGACCTCCACGAGCATCGCGCCCAGCTCTCCGCGCAGCTCCCGGCCCGCGGCGGGTAGATCGGCAACGTGCCTGAGCGGGGAGATCAGCAGCTCATAGGGCCACGAGGGCGCCCACGGCACGGCCGCCTGCCACCCGGAGCGGCGGACGACAAGCAGGTCTTCGTCGGGGTCCTGGCAGAAGTCGCATTTGCGGGCGGAAAGCTCGGATTCCGGGATAGGCGGGATCGTGCCGAAAGCCATGATCTGGCTGTGCGGATGGTCGATCGTGGCACCGATCGCCCGCCCGCGATTCTCGAAGACAAACACATAGGCCACGTCCTCGCGTGACCCGAGTGCCGCCGTGCGCGCCGACCACAGCTCGACGACCCGGGCCGCCTGGTCTTCGCCCAGGGCCGGGAAGGACGCATCGTGGTCCGGGCTGTGCAGGATGACTTCGTGACGCCCGCCGGGCAGGGCAGGCCAGCGATTCTGAAAGTGCCTGACGTCATAGGGCCCGGGTGCTTCAAGGCCGCCCGGGCAGAACGGGCACTGGCCCTCCGGGAGATTAGGACGCTGCTGCCGCCACGGGGTGACGACGACATTGGCGCCCGTCAGCGGGTCGATACGCAGGTCAGCGTCGCTCACGCTACAGATTAGACGATGCGGCCCCTCCCATGACAGCGGTCGTGGGGGCACGTAGCTTGGAGGTGTGGACCGGCGGATATTCGGGGTCGAGACTGAGTACGGCATCACCTGCACCTTCCGCGGGCAGCGGCGGCTCTCGCCCGACGAGGTGGCGCGCTACCTGTTCCGGCGCGTGGTGTCCTGGGGCCGGAGCAGTAACGTCTTCCTGCGCAACGGCGCCCGCCTCTATCTCGACGTGGGCAGCCATCCCGAGTACGCGACCCCGGAGTGCGACAACGTCGTGAACCTGGTCGCGCACGACAAGGCGGGGGAGCGGATCCTCGAGGGGCTGATAGTAGAGGCCGACCAGCGGCTGCGCGAGGAAGGGATCGCCGGGGACATCTACCTGTTCAAGAACAACACGGACTCCGCCGGCAACTCCTACGGCTGTCACGAGAACTACCTGGTCCCCCGGCACGAGGAGCTGGGGCGGCTGACGGACATCCTGACGCCGTTCCTGGTCACCCGGCAGGTGATCTGCGGCGCCGGCAAGGTGCTGCAGACGCCGCGGGGCGCGGTGTACTGCGTCAGCCAGCGCGCCGAGCACATCTGGGAGAGCGTGTCCTCGGCCACCACCAGGTCCCGGCCGATCATCAACACCCGGGACGAGCCGCTCGCGGACGCCGAGCGGTTCCGCCGGCTGCACGTGATCGTCGGCGACTCCAACATGAGCGAGACCACCACGCTGCTCAAGGTCGGCTCCACCGACCTGGTGCTGCGGATGATCGAGGCCGGCGCGGCGCTCCGGGACATGACGCTGGACAATCCGATCCGCGCGATCCGCGAGGTCAGCCACGACATGACCGGCCGCAGCCGGGTCCGGCTGGCTGACGGGCGCGAGATGAGCGCCCTGGACATCCAGTACGAGTACCTGACCCGCGCGCGGGAGTTCACCACCTCCAGCGGGCTGAACACGATCAGCGAGCGGGTACTGGAGATGTGGGAGCGGGCGCTCCAGGCGATCGAGACCGGGAACCTGGACAAGATCGCGCGGGAGATCGACTGGGTGACCAAGTACCAGCTGATCGAGCGGTACCGGGCCCGGCACGACCTGCCGCTGTCCTCGCCGCGGGTGGCCCAGCTCGACCTGGCCTACCACGACGTGCGCCGCGGCCGGGGCCTGTACTACCTCCTGCAGGGCAGCGGCGCCGTGGACCGCGTGACCCGTGACCTGGACATCCTCGAGGCGAAGTCGGTCCCGCCGCAGACGACCCGGGCCAAGCTGCGCGGCGAGTTCGTCCGCCGGGCGCAGGAGAAGCGGCGCGACTTCACCGTCGACTGGGTGCACCTCAAGCTGAACGACCAGGTCCAGCGGACGGTGCTGTGCAAGGACCCGTTCCGTTCGGTCGACGAGAGGGTCGAGAGGCTCATCGCCGGCATGTGACACCCTGCTCGCGGCTCCACGCCGTACGATCGCATAGTGATCCTGCGGTGCACGAGAAAGCTCCTGGCCGTCATGGGCTCGGCGGTCGCCGACCCGGCGCCTGCGCCGGATCCCGAGGACTGGTACGCGAACCTGTTGTGGCTCGATCGGCGCACGTGCCTGCTGCTGACCCACTCGGCGACGCTGTTCACGATCTTCGAGGCCGACGTGACGGCAGCCGGTCTGCGGGCCGCGCGCCAGCTGGTCACCGGCCTCATCGGGCGGGAACTGCGCCGCGAGGAGCTGCCAGCGGGAACGTTCGGCGATCTGGAGCAGCAGGAGGTCCTGCTCGCCAAGACAGCGGACCGCAGCGTCCTGGGCTGCATGAACGACATGGCGGTCATCTGCGAGCACGCCACCGGCGGAGCAGGCGGGCTCGCGCGCACCGACCTGGCCGAGCTCAACCAGGCGCTGCGGCGCAACATCAACAGCGCCCGCGGTTACTGCCCTCCCATCGAGCTGGCCGCCAGGCGCCGGCCTGGTCCCGGCTAGCCGATGCGGCGGTACCGGCGCACGGCCAGCGGCGCGAAGACGGCGGTGATCGCGATGCTCCAGGCGACGGAGTGCCACGCCGGGGTCGCGACCGGCCCGCCCAGCATCAGGCCGCGGCTGGCGCCGGCCAGCGCGGTCACCGGGTTGATCCTGACCCAGGCTTGCAGCCAGCCGGGCAGGGTGCTGGCCTGGATGAACACGTTGCTCCCGAACGTGAGCGGGAACATGACGATGAACCCGAATCCCTGCAGGCTCTGCGGGGACTTCACGTACAGGCCGAGGAGCACCCAGATCCAGCCGACGGCAAAGCCGAGGACGAACATCAGTCCCGCCGCGCCGAGCGCGGACAGCGGATTAGTGGCGATCCGGAAACCGAGCAGCGACCCGTACCCGAAGACCATCGCGACCGAGACGAGGTAGCGGAAGAAATCTCCCATGATCGTCCCGGTCAGCGGGGCCGACCGGGAGATGGGCAGGCTCCGGAACCGGTCGAAGATCCCCTTGGTGACGTCGGTGTTCAGCCCGATGCCGGTGCCCATGCTCGCGAACACCACCGTCATCACCATGATGCCGGGCAGCACGTACTGCAGGTAGGTGTGCCTGCTCTCGCCCTTGATCGCGCCGCCGAACAAGAACACGAACAGCGTCACGAAGACGATCGGCTGCAGCGTGACGTCGAGCAGCTGCTCCGGGTTGCGCCTGATCCGCACGAGTGACCGCCACGCCAGCGTCAGCGCGTGCCGCAGCGCGCGGGCCGGCGTCATTCTCCGGGCTCTCTGGGGCCGGCCTGGCCCGGTCGCGGTGATGGCCGTCATCGGTCACCGTCGACGGCGGTGTGCCCGGTGAGCGCCATGAAGACCTCATCCAGGCTGGCCAACCGGAGCGCGAGCTCGGTGACCTCGATCCGTTCGGCCTGCAGGCCGCTGATCACGGCCGGCAGGGCCTGGGCGTCATCAACCGGGACGGACAGCAGGCCCGGATCCTCCTCCGTCCTGACCGGAGCGCGGCCGACGGCGGCGGCGACGATCGCGGTGACCCGCATCAGGTCCGCCGGATCGGCCGGGCGCACGTCGAGAGTCTGCTGGCCGATCTTGGCCTTCAGCTCGGCGGCGGTGCCGGTCGCGATCACCCGGCCATGGTCGATGACCGCGATCTGGTTGGCCAGCCGGTCGGCCTCGTCCAGGTACTGCGTGGTCAGCAGCACCGTCGTGCCCTCGGCGACCAGCGCCCTGATCATGGCCCACACCTCACCGCGGCTGCGCGGATCCAGGCCGGTGGTCGGCTCGTCAAGGAACAGCACCGCGGGCCGCTGGACCAGGCTCGCGGCCAGGTCGAGCCGGCGCCGCATGCCCCCTGAGTAGGTCTTGACCGACCGCCCGGCGGCGTCGGCCAGGCCGAACCGCTCGAGCAGCTCCCCCGACCGCCGCTTCGCCTCCGCCCTGGGCACCTCGAGCAGCCGCCCGATCAGCAGCAGGTTCTCGAAACCGGTCAGGTCCTCATCGACCGCCGCGTACTGGCCGGTCAGCCCGATCAGCTCGCGGACCCGGTCGGCCTGCTCGGTGATGTCCGCGCCGCAGACCCGGGCGTAACCGGCATCGGGCCGCAGCAACGTGGCCAGCATCCGGACCACGGTGGTCTTCCCCGCCCCGTTCGGCCCCAGCAGGCCCAGCACCATGCCCGGCTGGACCGCCAGATCGACGCCGTCCACCGCCAGCGTCTTCCCGAACCGCTTGACCAGGCCCACCGCCTCAATCGCGAGCGTCATGGCATGCGTTCCTCAGGGCCGGGGTCACCTTCAGAGCCGAACCTACCTGGTTGTCATGAACCAGGAGTGATCCTGGCCTGCCAGGACAGGCCAGCGGCGCGCGGCCAGCTTACCGATCATTTACGGGCATGCTTGATTTCAATTGTAATATCGACTTCGGAGTCGCTGTTGTAAATGACGTCGACGACCTGGCCCAGGCGTTGTTCCAGTACGACGCTTATTTTCCGCAGGAGTTGCTCCAGTGCGCTTAGCTGGGATTGCAGTGTCACGCCGCCCGTGACTTGTTCGGCTGTTTCCTGCTGCGGGCGGCCGGTAAGAACGGTATCGAGATAACCTGGCGGCCAGTCGAGTGCCCTAGAAACCGCTTCCAGCGTTCGCGCAGCATGGCGGTGATCACCGGGGTGACGCTGAATTAGCCGGATCGTCGCCGGGGATACTCCCGAGCGCTTCGCCAGCTGCTGCTGGGAAATTTCGCGCTCGCGCATACGCCGGCTGACGGCCTCGCCGACCGCCGCCCAATCCTCGGACACGAATTATCCTCCGCGCACTGGTTCGGCACACAGGCTAACGGGTTGCCGTGACTCCGCACCATGCAACGGCCGATTCGCGAACATCAGCCGGACCTCGGCCACGGCGTCCTGGCTGAACCCGGCGTACCAGTCCAGCCCTTCGGCGTCATAGGGGGCCACCGAGGACAGGCAGGCGGCGGCCGCGACCAGGTCCGGCAGCAGCGCCGCGCACGCGAACATGTGCGGGCCGCCGCCCGACAGGCCCCACATCGCCAGCCGGCCGATGCCGAGCGCCTGGCAGATCACCCGCGCATCGGCCGCGCAGTCGGCGATGGTCCGTCCCGGCTGCGGCGTCGAGTCGCCGTAACCCGGGCGGTCGTAACTGATCAGCCGCAGGCCGCGAGCGGTGGCGTCGGCCACCGTGCGGCCGTACAGGCGGCGGCAGCCTGGCGTGCCGTTGTGCACCATCACCGGGCGGCCGTCCCGGTCCCCGGTATCCTCGACCGCCAGCGTCCGGCCGTCCGGGGTATTGACGAACCACTCCATGGCCGCACCTCCGCATCACGTCGACCAGGGGTCCCGCCCGCCTGCCAGGACTTTGCGGAGTAACGCTACCGCGTGATAGGCGATAACCAGGGCGATGCTCCCGCCCCTGACGAGCCAGGGCAGAGCCGGGTACCGCATACCTCCAGATGGGCCTGCCGATGATGCTGCCGAGCACGCTGCTTCGGTCGCTCGCCGCCATCGTGGGCGAGCCGCACGTCCTGACCGGCGACGCGACCGCCGGCTTCGCCGTCGACTGGACCGGCCGTTTCCGAGGCCATACGCCCGCCGTCGTACGGCCTCGTGACACGGCCGAGGTCGCGGCCGTGCTGGCCCTGTGCACGGACGCGGGGGTACCCGTCGTCCCGCAAGGGGGGAACACCGGCCTGGTCGGCGGCGGCGTGCCGCTGCACGGTGAGCTGGTGCTGAGCCTGCGCCGCCTGCACCAGACGGGGCCGGTCGATCAGGAGGCAGCCCAGGTCACGGCCGGTGCCGGGGTCACCCTTCAGCAGGTGGCGGACGCCGACCCCGATCTGGATCTCGGGGTCCTCATCGCCAGCCGGGGCAGCGCCACCGTCGGCGGGGCCGTCGCGACCAATGCCGGCGGCCTGCGCGTCCTGCGCTTCGGGCCCATGCGCGCGCAACTGCGCGGCATCGAGGCCGTCCTCGCCGACGGCACCGTCGTGTCGCACCTGGCGGGCCTGGTCAAGGACAACACCGGCTACGACTATCCGTCCCTGCTCGCCGGGTCGGAGGGCACCCTGGCCGTGATCACCCAGGCCAGGCTCCGGCTGGTGCCCCGGCTGCGGGATACGGTGACCGCGCTCGCCGGGCTCAGCGACCTGGCGGAGCTGCACGCGCTGGCCCGCCAGGCGGTCAGGGCGGTGCCTGGCCTGGTATCGGCCGAGTTCTTCACCAGGACCGGCCTCGACATCCTGGTGGCGCACGCCGGGCTCGTGCCGCCGCTGCCCGGGCCGGCGCAGGCGTATCTCCTGCTCGAGGCGTCCGGGCCCGGCGCGCTCGACGACCTGGCGGACGTCATCGGCGACCGGGAGGCCGCCGTCGGGGTGTCGGCGGCCGACCGGGGCCGGCTCTGGTCCTACCGGGAACGCCACCCGGAGGCGGCCGGGTTCCTCGGCGTCCCGATCAAGCTCGACGTCTCGGCGCCCGCCGCGCAGTGGGTGCGGCTCGCATCCGGGGCGGCCGCCGCGGTCACCGAGGTCGACCCGGGCGCTCATGTCATTACCTTCGGCCACGTCGCCGACGGCAACGTGCACGTGAACATCGTTCCCGCGGAAACCGCGGACGGCCGCCACGAGGACGCGGTATTTTCCCTGGTCGCTTCCCTCGGGGGCTCGATCTCCGCCGAGCATGGCATCGGCGCGCTGAAGGCGCCGTGGCTTCCGCTGGCGCGCGCCGACGCGGAGCGCGCGCTGTTCGCGAGGATCCGCTCCGCGCTCGACCCGACCGCCACGCTGAACCCCCACGTCCTCCCGCGCTTATCAGGCCGCTTCAGGTATTGACATATCCAAACATCCAGCCGTACAGTATACAACACTAATAGGAAAGTTTCCTAATAGTTATGGCCGATATGGGACGGTGTACTGCCTGCACACGCATGGGGGGATCGCGCGGCACACGCTTTGGGGGATCCCGGCCTGCCACCCCCGTGAAAGGCGATCGCTATGCCCCGAGCCTCACGTCTGATCCCCTGTACCACGGCCCTGCTCCTCGGCGCCGCCGGCCTGAGCGCCTTCGCCCTGGCGGCCGCCCAGCCCGCCACCGCGGCTACCGCCTGGCCCGGCCACGTCTTCGCCCCCTACGTGGACACCGGCCTGAGTAACACCACGCTCACGACCGTCGCCGCGAACTACGGCACCAAGTACTTCAGCCTCGCCTTCGTCAACGGCGGCGGCTGCCAGTGGTCCCTGCCGAACGAGTCGGGCTGGCAGGCCCAGATCTCCGCCCTGCAGGCCGGAGGCGGTGACGTGAGCATCTCCTTCGGCGGCTACACCGTCGACACCGACGGAACCGACCTCGGCGCGACCTGCTCCTCGCCGGGTGCCATGGCCGCGCAGGTCGAGTCCGTGGTCACCACGCTGCACGTGACCCACCTCGACTTCGACATCGAATCCAACGAGGAGTCCAACTCGGCGGACTACACCCGCACCGCGCAGGCCCTCGCCCAGGTGCGGTCGTGGGCCAGCGCGAACGGCCAGCCGCTAGCGATCTCCTACACCCTCCCGGTGCTGCCCGGCGGACTGCCCCAGGCCGGCGTGAGCGTGCTCGGCGCGGCGAAGGCCAGCGGCTTCACCCCCGACGTCGTCAACATCATGACCATGGACTACGGCACCTCGGGCACCGAGATGGGCACGGCCGCGAACCAGGCGCTCGACGCTACGGCCGGGCAGGTCGCGTCCGCGTTCGGCATCTCCGCCTCCGCCGCCTACGGCATGCTCGGCAACACCCCGATGATCGGCCAGAACGACACCCCCGGCGAGATCTTCACCCTCGCCGACGCCGCTGCCGTCGAGTCCCGCGCCGCACAGCAGGGCATCGCGCTGCTGTCCTTCTGGGCCGAGGGCCGCGACAACGGCGGCTGTCCCGGCACCACCAGCGCCGAATCCACGTGCAGCGGCCTCAGCCAGGGCACCGGCGCCTTCACCCAGGCGTTCCAGCCCTTTACCAGCGGCGGCGGTTCGCCGACCCCGACGCCCACGCCGACTCCGACCGGCGGTTCGTGCGCGGCGGCCTGGAACAACGCCACCGCGTACGTGGCGGGGGACGAAGTCTCCTACAACGGCGACAACTGGACCGCGAACCAGTGGAACTACGACGAGGTGCCCGGCGGCCCCTCGGGTGCCTGGAACGACAACGGTTCCTGCTGATCAGCTGGGAAGCAGCCAGACGTTTTCCGCGGAAACGCCCGACGCAATTGCGTGAGACGTTTCCGCGGAGAGGCCCGCGGGCAACGTGCCCTTCCTCGCGCCGTTTCCTGAGAGGAAATCTTTTTCCTCATGCCTGACGATGGGCGGAAGGGCGGAAAGTTCCGGGCCTGCGCCGGAGATCTACCAGTCATGAGGAACACCTACCCGAGGAGCGTCCGTGACGGCTGACGACGACGCTCATGATCAGCGAGAACTCCGCTTCTGCCGCCTCTACGAGGCGAACTTCCGGCTGGTGCAGGCCTACGCGGTGAACCGCCTGGCCCGTCCGGACGACGTGGCCGACGTCGTCGCCGAGGTCTTCATGATCACGTGGCGACGGCTGGCCGACGTTCCGCCGCCCCCTAACGATCGCCTCGCCGTTCCCGCCCTCATCGCCGTGGCCGCGCTCGTGGCGCTGGCCCTCAGCTACGGTTCCCCATCGCACCGCCCCGGTGCCCCCGCGCGTCCCGGCACCACGGCCGCCGCGGTCCTCGGCCGGGCGGCGCTGACGGCGGCCCGCCAGCCGGCCGCCGTGGTCCCCGGGCCGGGCCAGTACGTCTATGTCGAGACCATCGAGGGGCAGCGGATGAGTGCCGGGGTAGAGACGCCGGGCGGCACGGCCACCTCGGGCATCTGCCCCCAGACTGTTCAGGTCTGGGCCGCGCCGGACGGCTCCGGACGCGAGGTGGCCAGCGCGCCCACGGGCCCGTCGTGCTACGGAGGTATCCCCTCGCAGACCTTCGGGAAGGGCCAGCAGCTCGACGGCGACGTCTATCCCCGCGCCGCGGACCTGCCGACCGACCCGGCCGCTCACAGGCAGTTCATCGTTCGGCACTTCGAAGACGGCAAGGAGGAGGTCGGCGCGACGTTCCACTTCGCCGGCACGTTCCTGCAGTCTGGTGCCCCGCCGGAGATCAGGGCCGCGCTCTTCCGCATGATCCAGGGACTGCCGGGCATCGAATCGCTCGGCCCGATGACCGACCGGCTCGGGCGGCACGGCATCGGCGTGGGCTTCACCGAGTACGGCGTGCGGGACGTGCTCATCTTCGACCCGGCCACCTCGGCGGTCCTGGAGCGGGAGGGCATCGCCGCCGACCCCGCGCAGATCGCCGTCCCGCCCGGAAACCCCGAGTTCAGCGCGGGCGAGCTGATCAACTACACCGTGTACAAGGCCTCGGGCGTGGTGAACTCCCGCACCGACGTGCCCGCCGCCGGGAACGGCTCCCCCTCCCCGGGCGCCTGACCGCCCGGGCCGCATCGCCCTGGCGGGTCCGCGCGGGCCGGACCCGCCAGGGCGGCGTGTAACGTGAGGGCGGAATGCGGGGCAGAAGATGAAGATCACTGAAGGCCGCCTCCGGCTGGCGGCCAGCGATGTCGCCAACTTCCTGGCCTGCCGGCGGCTGACCCAGCTGGACCTGCTGAGGGCCCGGGGCGAGCTGCGGCCGCCGCGCGAGTTCGACGTCGGGTTCCAGGATCTGGTCCGGCGCGGGGAGGTGCACGAGCGGGCCGTGCTTGCGCGGTTCCGCGCGGACGGGCATGACGTCGCGGACGTCAGCGGGGCAGCGGACGGCGCCGGGGCGACCGCGGCAGCCATCCGGGCCGGGGCCGAGGTCGTCTACCAGGGGACGCTGGCCGGAGAAGGCGACGGGGCGGCGCTGTTCGGGCGGCCGGATTTCCTGGTCCGGGCCGGCCTGCTGGCTGCGCCGGACAGGGAGCCGCGGCCGGACGGCGTCCACTACGAGGTCGTGGACGCCAAGCTGGCGCGGTCCGCGAAGGCCCGCGCCGTGCTGCAGACCGCGTTCTACTCGCACCTGCTGGCCAGCGCGCAGCAGGTCGAGCCGCGGTGGATGCACCTGGCGCTGGGCCACGGGGAGTTCGCCTCGTTCAAGGTGGGTGACTTCGCCGCCTACGAGCGGCAGACGCGGCGGCTGCTGGCGGACGCCGTCCGCGGGGACCCGGCGGCCGAGGTCTACCCGGAGCCGGTCGAGCACTGCGCCATCTGCCGGTGGCGCGATATGTGCCGTGAGCGCAGGCGAAGCGACGACGACCTGTCGCTGGTGGCCGGGATGCCGGCCGGGCCGCGGCGGGCGCTGAAGGGCGCCGGGATCGCGACCAGGCGCGGGTTCGCCGGGCTGGCCGGCCTGCCGCGGCTGGACCGGGTGAGCCCGGACGCCCTGCGGCGCGCCCAGCGGCAGGCCCGGCTGCAGGTGGCCAGCGAGGACGACAGGATCACCCGGTACGAGATCCTGGATCCCGAACGCGACGCCGACGGCGCCCTGCTCGCCAACCGGGGACTGCTCGCGCTGCCCGAACCAGCCGACGGGGACCTGTTCTTCGACATCGAGGGAGCCCGCTACTACTCCGAGGACGGCCGCGAGTTCGGGCTGCAGTACCTGTTCGGCGTCGTCGACACGGCCGAGGCCGACGAGGCGGGACTCCCCCGGTACACGCAGATCTGGGCCTTTGACCGGGCGGGCGAGAAGCGCGCGTTCCAGGAGCTGATCGACTTCATCACCGAGCGCCGCGCCCGCCGTCCCGGCCTGCACGTCTACCACTACAACCACTACGAGCCGACGTCGGTGGACCATCTCACCGAGCTCCACGGCACCCGGCAGGAGGCGGTGGGCGCCCTGATGGGGCGTTTCGCCACCCGCGAGGACGAGGTGGACGACCTGTTCCGGCTCGGGGTGTTTACCGACCTGTACCGGGTCGTGCGGCAGGGCGTCCGGGCCGGGGTGGAGAACTACTCGATCAAGCGGCTGGAGCCGCTGTGCGGGTACGGCCGGCGGGTGGACCTGGCGGACGCCACGGTCAGCCTGATCGCGTTCGAGGCGGCGCTCGAGGACGGGACCGCAGCCGGGGACGGCGGGCGGCAGCGGGTCGTGGCCGGGTACAACGAGGACGACTGCCGGGCCACCCTGGCGCTGCGGGACTGGCTGGAGGAACGGCGGGTCGAGCTGGCCGGGCGGCTGGGCCAGGAACTGCCGCGGCCAGTTTTCCAGGAGAAGCCGGGTACCGCCGAGGATCCCGAGCTAGCCCGGACCAGGTTGGCGCTGCTGGCCGGCGTCTCCGCGGAAACGCCCGAGGGGCAAGCCCGGGCGCTGCTGGCCGACCTGCTCGACTGGCACCGGCGCGAGGACAAGCCGGCCTGGTGGCGGTACTTCCACCTCCGCACGCTGAGCCCGGCGGAACTGGCCGGCGAGCCGGACGCGCTGGGCGGGCTCACAGGCGGCGACGTGATCGGCCAGGTCAAGAGGTCAGTCGTGCGGCGGTTCCGCTTCCCGCCGCAGGACCACACGTTCTCCGCGGGCGATGTGGCCTGTGATCCGGCTACGGGCAGGCAGTGGCCGGTCTGCGCCGTGGACGACGCGCGCGGGACGATCGACCTGAAGACCGGCGAGGCCTACCCCGGGCCATGGCCCGCGGCCCTGGTCGAGACGGGGCCGCCCGGTACCGGGGAGCAGCGGGACCGGCTGCGGGAACTGGGTGACCGGGTGGTGCGCGCAGCCGCCGGGGGCGCGGACGCGGCGACCGCGCTGCTGCGGCGGCGCCGGCCAGATGACGGGAGCGGCGCGGCCGGGCCGCTACGGGCCGAGGGCGAGACGGCCAGCGCCGCCGCGGTCCGGCTCGCGGTGTCGCTGCGTGGTTCCTGCCTGCCCATGCAGGGACCGCCGGGGACCGGGAAGACGTACACCGCGGCCGAGCAGATCCTCGAGCTCGTCGCGCACGGCCGCACGGTCGGCATCACCGGTCCCTCCCATGCGGTCATCTGCCACCTCATCGACACCGTCTACGAGCACGCGAGGTGGCGCAAGGCCGGGATCCCCCGGATCGGCCAGCGGGCGGACCGCGACAACCCGCACCGGCACCCGGACGCCACGGCGATGAGCAACGAACGGCTGGAGCAGGCCCTGCGGGACGGCGAGCTGGACGTGGCCGCGGGCACGGCCTGGCTGTGGGCCCGGACCGGGCTGGCCGCCAGCGTGGACACCTTGTTCGTGGACGAGGCGGGCCAGCTGTCGCTGGCCAGCACGCTGGCGGTGGCCGGAGCGGCGCGGAACCTGGTGCTGCTGGGCGACCCGCAGCAGCTCGCCCAGCCGAGCCACGCCACGCACCCGCCCGGGGCGGGCGCCTCCGCGCTCGAGCACGTCCTGGCCGGCCGGGCGACGATGCCGGCGGCCGCCGGGCTGCTGCTCGACCAGACCTGGCGGATGCACCCGGACCTGTGCCAGTACACCTCGGCGGCGTTCTACGACGGCAAGCTGGGCGGGGCCGGCGGGCTGGGCCGCCAGGAGATCCTGGGCCGCCGCCCGGGCCTGCGCCTGGTCGAGGTGCCGCACCAGGGCAACACGAACGCCTCGCCGGAAGAGGCCCGCGAGGTGGCCCGGCTGGCGGCGCAGCTGACCGGCCGGACGTGGCGCGACAAGGATGGGGCCGAACGGCCCATGGAACCTGCCGACATCTTGATCGTGACGCCCTACAACGCGCAGATCAGAGCCATCGAGGCCGCGCTGGCCGCCAGCGGGCTGGCCGGGTTCAGGGTGGGGACCGTGGACAAGTTCCAGGGCCAGCAGGCTCCGGCGGTCATCTACTCGATGGCGACCTCGTCGGCGGATCAGGCGCCTCGCGGCCTGGACTTCCTCTACGACCCGCACCGGCTGAACGTCGCGACCTCACGGGCCAGGGCGCTGGCCATCATCGTGGCCAGCCCGGACCTCATCCGGGTGTCCTGCCGGACCCCGCAGCAGATGGTCCTGGTCAACGCCCTGTGCCGGGCCTGGGAGACGGGCGCCTGGGAGACGGGCAGCTGAGGCGGCCCGCCTCCCCGGGATCAGCGGCCGTCAGCCGGCCAGGACCTCGTGCAGGGTGGCGGCGAAGGCGTCCGGCTCCCCCGTCTGGCCGTATTCGCCGCCGAGGAACCCGCCGTGGTCGCCGGGGAAGGTGACGGGCGGCGTGCCGAGCCGCCCGGCCACGGCCAGGCCCGCGCGGCCCGCCATCATCTGACCGGATTTCGCCCCGACCCCGACCACCACGCGGGTCGGCGCGGCGCGCAGCGCGTCCCAGTCGTGCCGGTAGGTATTGCAGGTGACGATGTTCTGCCCGACCAGCGGGTCGTCCCGGGAGCCGTCGTCCCCGGCCGGCAACCCGAAGGCGGCCGGATCCGGGCCGGGCTGGCCGGCGTAACCGGGCGGGAGCGGTCCGGAGTAGCTGACCAGCGCGATGAACTTCGCCATCGCCGGGCCGAAGCCGCTGCGGTAGTACGTCTGGCGGATGTCCGCGCACGCGGCCAGCGCTTCCTCGCGGTCCGGCAGCTCCTGGGAGGCGGGCGGCTCGTGCGCCACCAGCGTCCGGACCTGCTCCGGGTGCCTGGCCACCAGGGCCAGCGCGTTGACGGCCCCGCCGCTGCTGGCGAAGATGTCCACCGGCCCGGCGTCCAGCGCGCCGATCAGCCGGTGCAGGTCGTCCGCGTGCTCGTCCGGCGTGGACTCGGCCGCGCCGTCTGTACGCTTGCTGCGGTCCGCGCCGCGGGGGTCGTAGGTGACGACCGTCCGGTCGGTGAAATGGCTGGCCAGCGTGACGAAACCGGAGGCGCCCATCGGCGACCCGATGATCAGCAGGACCGGCTGGGTACTGGCTTCGTTGCTTCGGACGTCGTAGTGCAGCACGGCGCCCGGCACGTCCAGGGTGTGCGTCTTCGGGTCGGTCATGAGATGCCCCTTCGGCAGGTTTCTCGGTCTGGCGCCAGTGCTGACGCGCCAGGGCGGCCGGAATCATCGGCACCGGGCCTGACCGGCCAGGCTGAGTGCTATTTAAGCCCGCGATCACGGCTGCCGGGTGCGGGCGAGCATGAGGGTGATGTCGTCCTCGCCGTGCGCACGCAGCCGCTGGGTTACCGCCTGGCAGGCGGCGTCCAGCGTGGTGCCGGGCCCGGCCAGCGCGGAGCTGAGCGCGGCGCGGAGCGCGGCCAGCCCGTCGTCAATGGTCCGGGTGCGGCTTTCCACCAGCCCGTCGGTGTACAGCGCGAGGGTGGCTCCCGGGACAAGGCTGAACTGGGTGACCTGGAAGGATCCGGCGCCGAGGCCCAGCGGGAGTCCGGGCGGAAGGTCGAGCACCTCGGTCGCCCCGCCGGGCAGCACGAGCACGGGCGGCAGGTGACCGGCCTGGGCGATCTCGGTGCCGCCGCCGGACGGATCGATCACCGCGTAGACACACGTGGCGAACGGCGCCGCGGTCATGCCCGCGGCCATCTGGTCCATTCCGGCCGCCGTCGCGTCCAGCCTGCGCAGCACCTGCCCGGGCGGCAGGCCCAGCTCGGCCAGGGTGTGCGCGGCCGTGCGCAGTTGCACCATGACCGCCGCGGCTTCCGGGCCATGGCCCATCGCGTCGCCGACGATGAGCGCCGCGCGGCCGTCGGGCAGCGGGACGATGTCATGCCAGTCGCCGCCCACGACGTGGTCGCCGACGGGGAGGTAGGCGTGCGCGACCTCCATGCCCGCCGGGATGTCAGGCCGGCCGGGCAGCAGGCCCCGCTGCAGCGCCAGCGCGGTCCGCCGCTGCCGGTCATAGAGGCGGGCGTTGTCGATGCCCACCGCCGCGCGCGAGGCCAGCGCGCCGGCCAGCGCGACGTCACCGGGGTTGAACGCGGGGCTGGCCGGGGCCCGCCCGAACACCGCGCACCCCACCACGACCGCGCGCGCGATCAGGGGCATGGCGAGGAACGAGGTGCAGCCGGTGACGTTCTCCAGGCTGCCGGGACTGCCGGTGAGCCGCGCGGCGCTCTCGCTATCCAGCGGGCCGGACAAGGCCGGCTGCCCGGTCGCCATCGCCTGGGTGCGAAGCGTGTCGGTGGCGATGACGAGCACCTCCCCGGCGGGGAGCATGACATCGGTGACGGCTGCGGCCTGGTCGGACAGGCGGGCCGCCAGCCGCCGCACCGCCGAACCGGCCGCGGCCTGGGGCGAGGCGAGCTCATCGGCGGCGAGCAGGCGTTCGACCCCGTAGATGATGGTCGCGTCGGCGAACCAGGGAACGGCGGCATCGGCGACCTCGGCTGCGGTCTGGGCGAGGTCCAGGCTGCTGCCGATCCGGGCCGCGGCCTCGTTCAGCCACCTGGGCGCACGCTGCGGCCAGGCCCGCTGGGCAATCACCAGCACGGTGCCATCCGGCCCGTCCATCGGCTCGCAGCGGAGCGCGAACCGGCCCTCGCCGAGCGAGCCGCCGGCCACGGTCGCGGTCCACACCCGCCCGGCCGCGACCTCGGCCAGCGCATGGCCGACCAGTTCGCGCTGGCCTGGGCCTGTCATCAGCACGTCGCACACGTCATGCCCGATGGCGGCGCTCGGCTGATACCCGAACAGCGCCGTGGCGGTCACCGACCAGGACACGACCCGGCCCCCGGGATCCAGGGTGAACGCGGCCAGGCCGGCCAGGTCCGGCTCGCGCCGCCGCGGCAGCACGGGCTGACCTTCCCCGGCCCTCTGTGATTCCACCAGTATCGGCACCAACCTCGGACATGCTCAGCGGGACGGGCAGCCCCGCCGGGTTATGGCCGCCGTGGCGGCTCGGTGCCGGCAGCCGTTACCCTTACCCTGAGATATCACGCAAATACGAAATCTATCGCATCACGGGCGTCTCAGTGGAGTCTCATCCACGTATCGTGCAAGCAAGGAGGCAGGCCGTGACGGCTGGCGAGCCGGACTGGGTACCGCCAGGAGTCGACACCAGGCGGGCGAACATCGCCCGGGTCTATGACTACCTGCTCGGCGGCAGCCACAACTTCCTGGCCGACCAGGACGTGGGCCGGGCGCTCGCGGCGGTGGAACCCGACGTCCGGGCGATCGCCTGGGCCAACCGCGCGTTCCTCGGCCGGGCGGTGCGGTTCCTCGGCGAGGCCGGGATCCGCCAGTTCCTCGACATCGGCTCGGGCATCCCGACCGAGGGCAACGTGCACGAGGTGGCGCAGCGAGCCAACCCCGGCGCCCGGGTGGTCTACGCCGATATCGACCCGGTCGCGATCGCGCACAGCAGGACCATCCTGGCGGGCCGCGAGAACGCCGCGATCATCGAGGGTGACCTGCGCGAGCCGGAGAAGATCCTCGCGCACGAGGACACCCGGCGGCAGATCGACTTCAGCCAGCCGGCCGGGCTGCTGCTGGTCTCCGTCCTGCACTACATCGCCGACGAGGACGACCCGTGGGATATCGTGGCGACGCTGTGCGACGTGCTCGCGCCTGGCAGCTACATGGTCCTGTGCCACTGCACGGCGGAGGGCCGGCCGGCGGTGGTGCAGGCCGTGGAAAAGGTGTTCAACCGCAACGTCGCCACGCAAAGCCACGTCCGCTCGCGGGCCGAGATCATGCGCCTGCTCGGCGGGTTCGAGCTCGTGGACCCCGGGCTGGTGCACATCCCGCTGTGGCGGCCGGACTCGCCCGCCGACGTGCCCAGCGACCCGACCAAGTACTGGTGCCTGGCCGGGGTGGCGCGCAAGCCCTGATGCGCCACCTGGCCCGCAAGCCCTGATGCGATCACGGCCCTAGTTTTCACCCTGCGGTCCCGTGCCGGTCAAGAAGGCGGCGCAGGACCTTACGGAGCAGCGCGAGGGCATGGTAGGCGATGACCACGGCGATGACCAGCGCTACCGCGGGGTCGAGCCAGTACCAGCCGCCGGTGGCCAGGATGATCCCGCCGGTAGCGGCGACGCCCGCCGCGGCGGCGGCATCGGCGACGGTATCGAGCAGGACCGCGGCGACGGACAAGTCGCGCCCGTCAGCGCCGGCGCCGGTGTCTGCGTCGCCGCCGGAGTCCGCGTCGGAGTCGGAGTCGGCGTCGGCTTGGAGGACGAGGGCGCCGGCGGTCATGGTCAGCGCGGCCACCCCGCTCACTACGAGTACCGGCAGGCCGTGTACTTCCTGGGGGCCGGCGACGAGGCGTTCCGCGGCCGCGGCGACCACGAGCAGCTCAAGGAGCAGCAGCCATCCGCAGTTGACGAGCGCGGCGACGTCCGTCGGGGCCGGGCGGCCGTTCGGCCGGGGCCGGCGAACTGGACGCGCGGACAGGCGGATGGCCAGCAGCGCCACGCCCACCCCGGCGGCGTCCAGGAGGTAGTCGCTCCCTTCGGCCAGCACCGCGAGCGAGTGCGCCGCTATGCCGACGACCACCAGGGCGGCGACGAGACCGAGGTTGAGGACGAGAACGACTATCAAGCGCTGCGTACGGGACACCTCGGGCGTTCCTAACGAGTCGGCTGTCCGGGATGTTGCTGCTTAGCAGAACCGGAGCGCTCAACGGTACCCGCGGGACGGCGCAGAATTGCCTCCCATTTCTTTGTACGCCTCCTTTGCACGCCTCTCCTGCCACGCCGCACCGCGCTGGGCCGACGGCCATGTATTGCTGGCACTAGTGCGCATAAGGCTGTGTTGGCCGCTGGCCCCGCACCGCACGCCCCGGGCGCCTCACACCACTCATGCGTCCCGCGCCAGCTCCGTCCCCAGCCGGCACGATGCCACATCGAGCCGGCCCCAGCCGGCACGCTGTCACATCGCGCCGGCCCGATCGGGGGCCGGCCACCCCGGCAAAGCGTCCAAACGACCAGGCCAACGTGAACTGACCCGGCACCAGCACCGGCACCAGCACCAGCACCAGCACCAGCACCAGCACCAGCACCAGCACCAGCACCAGCACCAGCACCAGCATGCTTTCCCGAATAAGGTATCTGTGGGGTATTCACGTAACCGGACTTGCCCAGCTCAGAGGCTTGCCCTGGGAAGGTCCGATCTGGCCGAGTTGAACCCACGACCAGCTCCGATGACGTTCAGCTACCGAAGTTGGTCCGCTTACGTGAATAGCCCTGAGGTATCTATTGCTGCGGGTATTACGGGCAGCGTCCTTCCTCGCGGGACCGGAGCGCTCAGCGGTACTGGCGGACCAGGTGAAGCGGTGCGTCGGGTACAGAACAAGTCCGGGTCAGCGCAGCTCATCCAGGAGGTCCTGGCGTCCGATGTCGAGGAGCAGCGCTGCTCCGGTGTCGACGGCCTCGACCACGGGCCGGAGGGCCTCAAGGCCGGCGATCAGGGCCTGCGGCGGCACACCGCGCTGGAGGAGGAGGTTCTGCAGCCAGCCGAGGAAGTCGCCGAAGACCGTCTGGTCGGCGGCGAGCAGCGTGGCGGCCAGGAATCGGACGATGAATACGAGATCCTCCCGGGTACGGGCCATCCGGCGTTCGTCGTAGCCGGTCATGGCCGGGAAGCGGGCGGCCAGGCCGTCGAGCGCGGCCGTGCCCAGCGCGTCGGCCTGTGCGGTCAGGCGCAGGGCCACCGGGTCGACCAGCGTCGGCTCGCGGCTGACCGAGGGCGGCTCTGACTTCCAGCCCAGCAGGATCGCCGCGGCGTCGGCCGCGGTGAGCGCCCAGGCGTCGGCGCCGAGGCGCTCGGCCCGGCGGTGGCTCGTGCCGAACGCCGGGCCGCCCGCGATGACGGGGATCCCGTGCCGGTGTGCGGCGTCGATGAGGCGCACACTGCCCGGGAAGAAGATGGGAACGCTGCACGAGACCGCGAGCGAGTCGGCGCCCGAGCGGACGAGGAAGTCCGCCACCACGTCGGCGGGCGTCGAGGCCCCGAGCACCGTGGCGCCCACGCCGTGCTCGCGCAGCAACTCGCCGAGCATCTGCGCGGCCAGCGAATGGAAGTCACCCTCCGCGCAGGCGACCACGGTGAGGCCGCCGCCGGCCGGCTGGCTCGTCTCGTCCATGAGCGTGTCCAGCGCAGCGGCGGTGACCCCGGAGGCGAGGTGCTCGTCGGCCGGGGTGAGCTCGTTGCAGTACCAGCGCCGGCCGACTTCGCGCTGCGCCTCGGCCAGCAGGTCCACCACGATCCGCTCCCGGGATACCCGCTTGTCCAGCAGGTCAAGCGCGAGCCGGACCGCCGCCGGGCGGTTGCCGCGGACGGCGTCGCGGACATAGGTTCGGACGTAGTCGCGCGGCGGCCGGTAGCTGGCAGGCCGGCGGTCCGTGGCCCAGATCCACCGGTCCCTGCCCGCCTTCTTGGCCTGGTAGAGGGCCTGGTCGGCCAGGCGCACGGTCTCGTCGGGATTGCCTGCCGACAGGCAGATGCCCGCCGAGAAGGTGACAGGAAACGGCCGTTCGGCCAGCCATTCGGCGCGTAGCCGCCGGAGGAAGGCGTCCGCGCCGGCCGGCGCGGCCAGGACGATGAGGAACTCCTCACCGCCGAACCGCCCGACGATGTCGCGGCCCCTGGCCGTGCCGCGCAGCACGACGCCGAACATGCGCAGCACCTCATCGCCGGCCGCGTGCCCGAGATTGTCGTTGACCTGCTTGAAGTGGTCGAGGTCCAGCATGATCACGGTGTCGTCGGCGGCGAGCCTGCCGAGGGCACGGTCGAGCATGCGGCGGTTCAGGAGGCCGGTCAGCAAGTCGGTCGACGCGGACTCGGCGAGCCGCTCGTTCAGCCGGCTGAGCTGCAGTACGTGCCGGGCGTCGAGGAGGAACGGCGGCAGGTGCCGGTCGAGGAGGGCACGCGCGGCGCTGCCGGGCGGGGCCGCGGGCAGCAGCGGCTCACCGTCGCCGAACGAGACGTCGACCGGTATGACGTCCGGGTCGTCCGATCCGGCCGGGACGAGCCGGCCGCCGAGCTCGCGGACCAGGTGCTCGGCGACCCGCCGGGCGTCACGGCCGGTGCGCAGCCGGAGCAGGGAACGCGTCGCCTCGTGCACCGCGCCCGGCACCTGGTACCGCCGCTCGGCCGGCCTTGCCACGTCCTGAGTCATTCGCGGCCCCCGTCCGGTGCCCAGCACAGCATCGTGCGGAGGTAACGAGTTCCCCGGGCCCGGTCAACGATCTGACAGCAGCACATAACGGCGGACTCCAGTGCCGCGCGGCCGGTCCGGCTCCATAGGAATCCGTTCGTGGGAAAGCCGGTGTTCCTCTGACCGCATATAGCGGCGGAAACTATCCGCGTTGTCCCACCACGACACCATCTGGAAGACGCCTGGCCGAGTGACATCCCGCCAGATCTGGAGCCGCTGGAAGCCCGGGGCATTTTCGACGAGGCGCAAACGCTCCCGAAATGAACGCTCCAGAATCCCTTCACTCTCCGGCGAGATAGTAACCTCACTACTCACGACGAAGCCGCGGTCGCCGTCTTGGCCGGTCACGCCGCTGTTCGGTGTCATAGTGACCTATCATAACCAGCGGCCTGATATTGGCGTACCGTCAACCCATACAGATTTCAAGCCGACTACATCAGATTGGCAGATAATTCCGAATAAAAGGATAGACGACACCCATTTTACGTTTTCCGGTGAATTGGCGTATCGCGGGCCGGCGGGCTATCCGCGATGCCGGAATGCTCCTGGCTGACGGCTGCGGCGCAGGATCGGGCGTCACCCGAGCAGCCGGTCGAGCGCGGCTTGCAGCACCTGGGACCGGGTCTTGTCACCGTGCTCGGCAGCGATGAAATAGCTTCCTATCACCGCCGAATAGGCCAGCATGCTGCGCACCTCGACGTCGTTCTCGTCCGCGCAGAACTGCCGGAACAGCGAGCGCACGAACTCCAGGCGCCGGTTGTCGGCCCGGCGCAGCCGCCCGGCGACGTCGCCGTCACGGCGGGCCCAGTCCCGGACGGCCAGTTCGACGGCCAGTCCCGCGGGATACGAGGTCACCTCGAAGAGCTTCTGCAGCTTGGCGCGCGCGTCGCCCGGCTCGCTCTGCACGCGGGCGATGATGTCCTCGGTCCCGGTTCTCTCCCAGGTACCGAGCATCTCCTCGAGCAGGGCCCGGCGGTCTGCGAAGTGCCAGTAGAAACCGCCCTTGGACACCCCCAGGGACACGGCCAGCGCCTCGACCCGCACGGCGTCCGGGCCTCCCGCCGCCAGGGCCTGCAGCGCCGCGTGCACCCAGGCGCCGCGCGGAGTCCGGACCTTGGCCACCGACATATCTATACGGCACCGTATTGACGGACGCAAGCGACCGTGCCTACGATCCATACGATGCCGTACGGATCGAGGACCGGCGATGAGGCTTCCGAACGCAGCACACGAATCCCGCCCCTGGCGTATCCGCGAGATCGCGCCGGATTTCACGCTCGAGGATGCCTGGGCTCTTCCCGTGTACGGGAGCGCCGGGGACTTCCCCGCGCTGCTCGCGGTCATGGCATCGCGCGATCTGGCCCGTTCGGCCTCCCCGGTGACCCGCCTGCTGTTCGGGGTCCGCTGGCTCCTGGGCCGGTGGTTCGGCTGGGACGATGCCGCCGAACGGCCGATCCCGGGCCGGGACCAGACCACACTGGCCGAACGGCTGCCGGAGGACCTGCGCGGCACGGCGGCGGAGCTGAAGTTCGGCTCGTTGTTCTCGCCGCTGTACCGCACGGACAACGAATTCGCCGCGGAGATCTCGAACCAGACCGTGCACGGCGTACTGCACCTGGCCTGGGTCGATCGCGGCGAGGGCCGTTACCAGGGACGGCTGGCCATCTACGTCAAGCCGCGCGGCCGGCTCGGGCAGCGGTACCTGGCGTTCATCGCGCCGTTCCGGCGCTGGGTGGTCTACCCGGCCCTGCTGCGCCAGATCGAACGCGCGTGGCAGGCCCGGGATCCTCGGCCGGGCGAATCACCCCGGCTTCCTCACCGCTAGAGCATGAGGATCAGCATGTAGCCCATGGTGATCCCCATCGCGATCTTGCACAGCGCGGCGCACCGGGGAGCCAGGTACGAACTCCCCGGGCCGTTACTGGCGCAGCCGCCGGGCGAGGCGGCCGACGCGGGCTCCAGGCCATCGGCCGCCGGCCCGCTGGCCATCATGAGCGCGCCGGATTCATGCGGCCCGCTGGCGACCGGGACGGCGCTGGCCAGCACCGCGGCGGGCACCGCGGGAGTCCGCACCGTGAGCCGGTCGGCGACCCGCACCGCCCACCCGAGCAAGAACAGCGCGAGCGCCAGGGCCAGGAACGAGAACCGCGACCCGGCGGCCGGCATCCCGCCCATCCCGCCAGAGGCGCCCCCGGCGGCGACGGCCACGGCCGGCACCGCGAGGTACACGTAGAGCATCGCGCCGCACTCGACCAGGTGCGGCACCGGCTCCGGGCAGCGCCACGGGCTCACCGGCGCGCCCCGCCGCACCCGCACGAACCGCCAGCCGAACCACGCGGCGGCGGCGGCGAAGACCGCCTCCCAGGCGCCGGCCGGGCCGAAGCGCAGGCCCGTCACCAGCATCCCCGCCATCGCCACGCCCATGACCACGTGCGCGCCGTCGGAATCGACATCGGTCGGCCGCCGCCGCCAGCGCGCCACCACCAGGCGGCTCGCGCAGTAGGCGGCCACGGCGATCATCACCGCCGCGAAGACGCCGGTGAGCCAGGCCGGACCGCCCATGTCACGCTCCTTCCCGCGACGCAGCGGCAGGATCCGGCGCGGCGGGGTCCGGGGCGGGCCAGAACGCCACCGCGAGCAGGGCGAGCAGCGGACCGGAGTTCGGGTCGGTGCCGCCGCCGGTGAACAGGCCGCCCAGGCCTTCGGCGAGCCAGATGAGCACCGCCAGGACGAGGGCCAGGACGATCCCCGCCCGCGCCAGCCGGGCCGGCAGCCAGGGGCCGGCGGCCACGGCGGCCAGCGCGACCGCGAGCACGACCGAGGCGGCCAGGCCGTGGCGGTCCAGGGCGCTCGCGGCGCGGGTGCCGGCCCAGGCCAGCCAGCCGGGCTGCCCGGCCGCCATGCCGGAGATCATGCCGCTGATCGCCCGCGGCGCCCGGGACGCGGGCTGCAGCGCGAAGAACGCCAGGCTCGCCCACAGCACCAGCCACAGCCCCCGGGCCACCCCCCGGCCGACGGCCCGGCCGGCCACGAACGGCGCGGCCGGGTCCCGGCCGGCGGGCCACAGCAGCACCGCGAGCAGCGCGTACAAGATCACCGCGCCCGGGGCGCCGCTGACCGGGCTGGCGTTCCCGGTGAGCACCGAGCCGAGCCCTTCGCCGAACCACCACACCCCCAGCGACCAGGCCACCGAGGCGCCCAGCGCGAGCCTGACCGCCGGCCGCCAGGCGATCCCGAGGCCCAGCGCCAGCTGGATGGCCGCGAAAACGGCGTTCACCGCGACCAGATGATGATCGATAAAGGTCGCCGACCAGGTAATCGGGCTGGCCACCACGGCCGGATTCCCCGACGAGGTACCCGCGAGCATGCGCGGGAAGTCCGAGGTGAACATGGACGGCTGGTACTGCAGGACGCCGTCCAGCAGCCAGATCACCGCCAGGGCCAGCTGCAGCGCGCGGCGCGGGTCCAGCTCGGCCAGGCCGCCCCGCCCGCCCGCACGGGGCCCGCCGGCGCAGGGCGTGCCGGCACGGGGCTCACCGGCACAGGGCCGGGCCACCGCGCCGCCGGCCGCGAAGCTCTCGCTCATGCCCTCGTTCCTCCGGGTGCCCCAGGCCCTTACCGGGACTAATAAAACGCTATTGGACGGTTCGCGAATCCAGCAAGAGAAAAGCCAGATTACCCGGGATGAATACCGCCTGGACGATTTCATTAGACCCGGGCCGGGTATTTCATAAACCCCTTTGGGGTATTTCGTACACCCGGCCCGGGTATTGCGGATTTCGGTTGCCGCAGTGTTCAGCTGAGGAAGGTCGGGTCCCCGCCGCGGACCGGGGCGACCCGGCCCTTGGGCTCCTCCCAGTCCTCCTGGCGGCCCAGCGCGGTCAGGTCGAGGAAGGTGTAGGCGTTCCCGACATACTCGGTGCCCCGGCCGTAAACCGAGTAGGTGTGGAAGATCTCACCGCCCTCGCGCAGGAAGCAGCTGTAGCCGGGCATCTCGGCGGACCGCTCGCCGCCGAGCAGACCCGGCTCGGACCGGTAGTTGTACTCGGTCTGGCCGCGGGACTCGTCCAGGGTGACCTGGTAGTCGTAGTTGAAGTCGCTGCCGTGGGTGGAGTACCACGGGACGGTCCAGCCGCGTTCCTTGGCCATCGCGGCGATCTTGTCGTACGGGGCGCGGGAGGCCAGCACGAACGCCGTCTCCCTGGTCCCGACGTGCCGGAGCACGCCCGGGGAGAGCTCGTCGATGGTGGCCGAGCAGCCCGGGCAGGCCTTGTCCCAGTCCGGGCCGAACATCACGTGCTGGACGATCAGCTGCCGTTTGTCCCCGAACAGCTCCGCCAGCGTGACCGGCCCGTCCGGGCCCTCGAAGACGTACTCCTTGTCCACCTTGACCATCGGCAGCCTGCGCCGGCTGGCGTTGAGGGCGTCGTGCCCCCGGGTGAACTCCTTCTCCTGCGCCAGCAGCCGGCGCCTGGCGTCCAGCCACTCCGCCCGCGAGACGACGTCGGGAAGACTCATCGTTACCTCCTGATGTGAACGGGTTCATAACTTCTGACCGCCTTTACAGGCACGACGAATCGGCGGGACGAAAATGGACGACCGTGACGAAAATTTCTCGGGCCGCGGCAGCGCGTGCCGGCTGGCGGGGCGTAGTGGCGGGCTCGGCGCTGGCGCTGGCCGTGATAACGGCTCCGGCCAGTCCCGCCTTGGCCAGTCCCTTCCCGGCCGGCCCTGTGACCCCGCCAGGCACGTCGTGCCGCCAGGCGAGCGGGCCGTTCACCGTGCACGGCACCCAGGTACTCGACCAGGTCGGCAACCCGTTCGTTTCCTACGGGATCACCGTGCCGGGCCTGCAGTGGCTGGACTGGCGGAACTTCACCGGACTGGACCTGGAGAAGATCACGGCGATCGCGGACGACTGGTGCGCCAACACGGTCCGGCTGCAGCTGAGCCAGGACAACCTGCTCGGAGTGGACGGCACCGGCTTCAACCAGTCGTACATGAACGCGATCCGGGCCGAGGTCGCGCTGGCCGAGAACGACCACATGGTCGTGGTGATCAACGACCAGAGCGAGTTCGGCGGCCCGGTGGCACAGAGCACCCAGCGCGGACCCACGGTCGCCAGCATGACGTTCTGGCAGGACATGACCCGCCTGTACGGCCACGACCCGCAGGTGATCTTCGACCTGTTCAACGAGCCGCGGACCTTTTCGGCCGGCATGTCACAGGCCCAGGAGTGGGGGCTGTGGCTGAACGGCGGCTGGTTCGGGGGCACGTTCTACCCTTTTGGCATGGCCAAGCTCGCGGCCTACGTGCGGAGCACCCTCGGCGCGCACAACCTGTTCTGGGTGGAAGGCCCGGACAGCGCTGAGTCGCTCGCCGGGATGGTGAGCCACGGGGCGCTGCTGAACGTCAGCGGGGTCGTGTACGCCGTGCACCACCCGGCCGCCCCGCACGACGCGGCCAGCTGGGACACCGACTTCGGCTACCTGGTCAGGATGGGCATCGCCCCGGTCGTGGACGGCGAGTGGACGAACTACGAGCCGCCCCCGACCGCGACGCTGATGCGGCCGCACACCTCATGCTGGCCGGACGCGCCCACGACGGTCCCCCAGTTCCTGGACTACCTGGCCGCGCACGGCATCGGCCTGAACGCGTACCAGCTGCAGCCCGGCTACCTGATCAAGTCCTACCGCGACATGGCCAATCCCACCACGATCGACGGGCGCACCTGGAGCTGCCGGTCGAACCAGGAACCGCAGCCCGGCCAGGGCACCGGGGCGCTGCTCATGGCCTGGTTCGAGGAGCAGAACGGCTAGAGCCTTAAGGCCCGGTACACGCGGGATCCCCCGGCAATTAGCCTTCGCGGAACTGGACGCCGAAGCCGCCCCTGGGGTAGTGCCAGGTCAGGGCGCCGGGGGCGGCGACGGCCAGGCAGGTGCCGCACTCCAGGCAGGCGGCGTACTCGACCGAGATGGTCCCGTCGGCTTCCTCGGCGTAGACGTGGGCCGGGCAGCAGGCGACCAGGGCCTTGCCGGTTCCCGTGGCCTTGGCGATCTCCTGGTTGACCTCGATGTGGGACTCCTCCTCATCGAGGTTGAAGCGGTTCTTCGTCAGGCGTTCGGGGACAGACAGTGGTTTCATAGCGCGCGCACTCCTGCGATGCCGTCTCTGACGAGCTGCCTCATTTTCAGCGGAGACCGGGCCAGCGACTTGCGTGCCACCGCGAACAGATGCTGGCGAGGCCGGGTGTCGAGGTTGAACGCGCCGTACAGGACGTCGGCGAACAGCTCGCCGTACTGCTTGTACATCCGCTCCACCTCCAGGAAGGACGGAGCCTTGGCGTAGGTCTTCATGTCCTGGCCGACGTAGGAGGCGAACAGGCGCTGCCGGTAGCCGGCCAGGCCCGCCTTGGAGGTGTCCTTGCGATCCAGGGCGGAGCCGACGGCTTCGGCGGCGGCGACCGCGGAACCGACGGCCAGGTCCATGCCGCGCACGGTCAGGCCCGTGTTGAGGGTGAGCCCCGCGGCGTCGCCGACCACGAGCATGCCGTCCATGGCGATCTCGCCGATCATCTCCATGCCGCCCTCGGCGACCAGGTGGCAGCCGTACTCGAGCAGCTCGCCGCCCTCGAGGTAGGGGGCGATGAACCGGTGCGCAAGGAAGTGGTCGAAGATGTCGGTGACGACCTTCTTCTTCGCGGTGAGGTCGTCTAGGCGCACGACGATGCCGACGGAGACGGAGTCGATGTTGGTGTAGAGGAAGCCGCCGCCGCCCACTCCCTGCGTGCAGTCACCGACCGCGGCGATCGCGGCGCCCTCGTCGCCGGTGAGGTTGAACCGGGCCTCGATCGTCTCCCTGGGCAGGGACACCACTGACTTCACGCCGACGGCCAGGTGGTTCAGCGGCTCCTTCTGGCGCAGGCCCGCCTCCTTGGCGATAAAGGAGTTCACGCCGTCGGCGGCGATGACCACGCGGGCGCGCAGCTCGTCGTCGCCGGCCTGGACGCCGACGACTCGCGGCCCGGCCGGGCCGTCCTCCGTCAGCACCCGGTCGACGCGGATGCCGGGCATGATGAGGGCGCCGGCCTCCTCGCACTTGGCGGCCAGCCACGGGTCCAGCTTGGCGCGCAGCACCGTGACGGCGTTGACCGGGTCGGCCAGCCTGGCGTCCTTGTAGTCGATGGCGACCGAGCTGTCGGCGTTGAGGAAGTTGATGTAGTTGCGGGTGATCCGGCGTTCGACCGGGGCCTCGTCAAGGAAATCCGGGAAGACCTGCTGCATGCCGCGGGAGTACAGGACGCCGCCTGAGAGGTTCTTGGCGCCGGGCGCCTCGCCCCGCTCGATCAGCAGCACCGAGCGTCCCTGCCGGGCGAGCTGGTAGGCCGCGACGCAGCCCGCGATGCCGGCGCCGATGACGATGACGTCGAAGTCGGGCTCAGCTGGTTGTGTCATCTGGCACCGTCACTTCAGCGCGGCGGCGATCGCCGGCACGAGCTGGTAGAGGTCGCCGACGAGGCCGTAGTCGGTCTGGGTGAAGACCGCGGCGTTCGGGTCGGAGTTGATGGCCACGATGGTCTCCGCGTCCTGCACGCCGACCATGTGCTGGAGCTGGCCGGAGATGCCGATGGCGAGGTAGATCTGGGGGCCGATGCGCGCGCCTGAACTGCCGATGTAGCGGTCCTTGCCCATCCAGTTCAGGCCTTCTGCCACCGGCCGCGAGCAGGCGATCTCGGCGTTGATCGCGGTGGCCAGCGCCTCGATGAGGGCGAGGTCCTCCTTGGCCTTGAGGCCGCGCCCGACGCCGATCACCCGGTGGGCCGCGGCCAGGTCCACCTCATCGAAGCCGGACGTCCTGGTCTCGATCACCTTCAGGCCCAGCGGCGTGGCGGTGACCTCCTCGATGGGCGCGGCGGCGGCGGCCGGCGGCGGCACCGGGCCGCCGTCCAGCAGCAGGGCCACCGGGCCGGATACCGCGACGGTCTCCTCGGCTATGTCACCGAAGACGGCGTTGACCACGATGACGTCGTCGCCGTCGGCCGAGACCGAGCGGGCGCCGGTCAGGACGGCCGCCTTCAGCCGGGCGGCGGCGGCGCCCAGCAGCACCCGCTCGCCGGGATTGCGGCCGGCCAGCAGCACGCGGGGCGGGTCGGCGGCGACGGCGTCGGCCACCGCGGGGGCTAGGGCCTCGGCGGGCACGTCATCAGGCGCGCCGCACCAGACCACCTTGTCCACGCCGCTCGCCGCGACCGTCTCGGCCACCGAGCGGGGTCCGGCGACCACGGCCGCCACCGGGCCGCCCAGGGAGCGCGCGACCGTGATGAGGGTGCCGACCGTCGGCTGATCGCCGACGACGATCCAGGCGTTCACGCTCACTGCCGGGTCCTTCCTGTCGTTGTCATAGTGCGCCGGCCTCGCGGAGGGCGGCGACGAGCTCGGCGGCGGCCGCGGCCGGGTCGGTCGTGTCGATGAGCTGGCCCTTGCGGGCCTTGCGCTCCGGGCGCGACCTGCCGGTGACCGTCATGACCGCGCCGCCCGCAGGCACCTTCAGGGCCGCGAGCTCGAGCAGCTCCACCGGCTTCCTGGCCGCCGCGAGTACCTCTTTCATGCCGGGCACGCGCGGCACGGCGGCATCGGCCGAGGCGGCCAGCACCGCGGGTCCTGATACCTCGAGCACCTGCACGCCACCCGGGATCGCGCGCTCCACGCGGAGCGCGCCTGCCTGGCCGGACACCGCCGTGACCTCGGCCAGGGCCGGCCAGCCCAGCTCGCCGGCCAGCACGGTCGGGACCATCTTGGCCGCCACGTCCACCGAGGAGTCGCCGGTGACGACCAGGTCGACGTCGCCGATGTGCCTGATCACCTCGGCGAGCACCGCGGCCAGCTCGGATCGCCCGGCTCCGGCCAGCGACTCGTCCTCGACGATCACCACCCGGTCCAGACCGCGGGACAGGGCGGCCTTGGACGCGATCGGCACCGCGACGCCCTTCGCCCCGGCCGTCACGCCGATCAGCTCGGCGCCCGCGGCCTCGGCGAGCTGGCGCGCCAGCTCGATGGCCACCGGGTCATAGGCGCTCAGGCCCGGCTTGGCCCGGCTCCAGTCCACCGTGCCGTCGGCACGGACGGTGGCTTCCTCCGGGTCGCTGGTCCACTTGTAGGCGACCACAATCCTCATCACGATCCTCCTGCACCGTCGCCGACTGTGTTCACCGCAGGGCGCTTCTCGCGATGACCATGCGCTGCACCTCGGAAGTCCCCTCGTAGATCTCGGTTATCTTGGCGTCGCGCCAGTTCCGCTCGACCGGGTAGCTTTCCGTGTAGCCGTATCCGCCGTGGATCTGGATGGCCTTGCCGGCTACCCGGGTGGCGGTCTCCGAGGCGAACAGCTTGGCCATCGCCCCTTCGGTGGAATAGGGGCGCTCGTTGTCCATGCACGACGCGGCGCGGTAGACCAGGAGCCTGGCGGCGTCGATCTCGGTGGCCATGTCGGCAATCATCCACTGGATGGCCTGCAGGGTCGCGATCGGCTTGCCGAACTGGACACGTTCCTTCGCGTAGGCAACCGACGCGTCGAGCGCGGCCTGGGCGATGCCCAGCGCCTGCGCGGCGATGCCGATCCGCCCGCCGTCGAGGGTCTGCATGGCGACCTTGAAGCCGCTGCCCTCAGCGCCCAGGAGCGCATCGGCGGGGATATGGCAGTCGTTGAAGTACAGGGGCGGGGTGCTCGAGCCGCGGATGCCCAGCTTGTGCTCGGCCTCGCCGACGGTGAACCCGGGGGTGTCCTTCTCGACGATGAACGCGCTTATCCCGCGCGTCCCCTGCTCGGGGTCGGTCTTGGCGAAGACGACGTAGATCTCGGCGAACGGGGCGTTGGTGATGAAGATCTTCGATCCGTTGAGGACGTACTCGTCTCCGCTGCGTATCGCGGTGCAGGTGCCCGCGGCGGCATCGGTACCCGCGGCGGGCTCGGTCAGGGCGAAGGCGCCCAGGCGGCGGCCGGAGGCCATGTCGTGGAGGTACTGCTCGTGCTGAGCCGGGGTGCCGAACTTGTAGACCGGCCAGGTGGCCAGGGATGTGTGCGCCGACAGGATGACGGCGGTGCTCGCGCACGCCCGCGACAGTTCCTCGATCGCGATGATATAGCTCAGCTCATCGGCCCCTGCGCCACCCACCTTCTCCGGGTAGGGCATGCCCATGAGGCTCAGCTCCGCCATCTTCGGCAGCAGCTCGTACGGGAAACGGTGATCACGGTCGAGCTCGGCGGCGATCGGCGCCACCTCGGCCTCGGCGAACTCCCTTACCGCCTCGCGGATGAGCTCTTGCTCATCGGTCAGATCGAAATCCATGGTACGAGCATCTCCTAATGTCGGCTATCACGGCCTGGCTGCATAGCTGGGCTCATGCCGGCCAGGCAGGCTGGGCGAGGTACGGATGGGAAATCCGCCGACCGGATAAAGGCTTGGATATAAGGACATATAGCGTTGTGCTGTTTTGTGTTATCTGAACCCCAAGCCTAAGCCGGCCGGGGGTGCCTGCCGCAGGGCCAAAGGTCCCGGACGGGACGGTCTTGCGCCCGGAAGCACGCGGCAGCACCAGGCTTCTGGTGCTGCCGCGTGCCGGGTGTACCCGCGGGCCTGCTGGGGCTCCTGCCCCGTCGGCCGGCTGGTCAGATGCGCTCGAAGATCGCGGCGATGCCCTGGCCGCCGCCGATGCACATCGTGACGAGCGCGTACCGGCCGCCGGTGCGCCGCAGTTCGTACAGGGACTTGACGGTCAGGATGGCCCCGGTGGCGGCGACGGGGTGCCCGAGGGAGATGCCGCTGCCGTTCGGGTTGGTGCGCTCCGGCGGCAGGCCCAGCTCCCTGACTACCGCCAGCGCCTGGGCGGCGAAGGCCTCGTTCACCTCGAACACGTCGATCTCGTCGATCTTGAGGCCGGTACGGTCCAGCAGCCTGCGGACCGCCGGCACCGGGCCCATGCCCATGATGCGCGGCTCGACGCCCGCGTGCGCGTACCCGATCAGCTTGCCCATCGGGGTGCGGCCGCTGCTACGGACGAAGGAGTCCGACGCGAGCACCACGGCCGCGGCGGCGTCGTTGAGGCCGGACGCGTTGCCCGCGGTGACCGTGCCGTCCTTGGCGAACGCGGGCCGCAGCTTGGCCATGTCCTCGAGGCTGACCTCCGGCCGGACGTGCTCGTCGGTGTCGACGACGGTGGTCTTGCCCCGCTTGCCCGGGATCTCGATGGGCAGGATCTGCTCGGCGAAGTAGCCTGCCGCCTGCGCCGCCGCGGCCCGGCGGTGGCTCTCCGCGGCCAGCGCGTCCTGGTCGCCCCGGGACACGTGGTAGTCGGTGGCGACGTTCTCCGCCGTCACGCCCATGTGGCATCCGTCCCACGGGTCGGAGAGCGCCCCGGTCATGGCGTCGATGGCGACGCCGTCGTTCATCCGCTGGCCCCAGCGCATGCCGGGCAGCCAGTACGGGGCGCGGCTCATCGACTCGGCCCCGCCGGCCACCGCGACCTCGCAGTCACCCAGCATGATCGACTGCGAGGCGGACACGATGGCCTGCAGCCCGCTGCCGCACAGCCGGTTCACGGTCAGCGCGGGCGTCCCGACCTCCAGGCCGCCGCTGACGGCCGCCACCCGGGACAGGTACATGTCCCTGGTCTCGGTGTGGATCACGTTGCCGAACACGGCGTGGCCCACCTGGGCCGGGTCCACGCCCGACCGGCTGACCGCCTCGCGCACCACCTTCGCGGCCAGATCACACGGGGGGACGGAGGCGAGGCCGCCGCCGTACTTGCCGATCGGGGTCCTGACGGCGGACAGGACGAATACGTCTTCCATGGTTTCTTCCCTCTTCTCGCAGGTCCAGGCCGCCGCTGACGGTCCAGATCCATTCTGCTCTCTCGCGCGGTGAGCTGCTGCCAGGATGCAACAGGGCGGTCACGTAGCCCGGACGTTACGGCCATGTGATCCAGCGGGAACCTGCCATATGTCCGCGCATTAGGGTCTTTGGTCCCTTTTCAGAGGGACCGTCCGGATCTTGACCGGCACCAGGGGCGTTGTAACAGTGACGTTACGGACCGGCGGACCCGGCGTTTCCAGCCTTCCCGTCTGCCCTCTAGCCCCACTCTCCGGGAGAGGTCAATGGACACCAACGAGACACCCGCCAACACCATGGACATCATGACGGAGGCGACAGAAACAGCCGCCGGCATGCTGCCGCTGGACATGGTCAACGCCATCGCCGAGCTCGCCGACCCGGCCGCCGTCGCGAAGGAAATGCCGTGGCTGGCCGAGGAACTGACGAAGATCGCCCTCGGCAAGTCGGATATCTCCTTTGACAAGCGGGACAAGCGCTTCGCCGACGAGGCGTGGCGGACCGTCCCCTACTTCAAGCTCCTGGGCCAGTCCTACCGGCTGTTCGAGCTGTGGATGGACCGGATGTACCAGCACACGGACGGCTCCTGGCAGAACAAGGCGCGGGCCCGCTTCGCGGCCGATATCATCGCGGCGGCCGTGGCGCCGACCAACTACCTCGGCACCAACCCCGAAGCGATGCGGAAGGCGTTCGAGACCGGCGGCCTCTCGCTCATGCGCGGGGCCCAGAACATGCTGCACGACATGGCCCGCGGCGGGATGCCGTCGATGATCGACCGCAAGCAGTTCACCGTCGGCAAGGACATCGGCGCCACCCCGGGGGCCGTGGTGTACCGGGACGACATGTTCGAGTTGCTGCAGTACACGCCCACCACGCCCAAGGTCAGGACCATTCCGCTGCTGATGATCCCGCCGCAGATCAACCGGCACTACGTGATGGACCTCTCGCCGGGGCGGTCGCTGGTCGAGTTCGCCGTCAGCCAGGGCATCCAGGTGTTCATGGTCGTCTGGCGGAACCCGAACTCCCAGCTCGGCCACGGCACGTGGGGCCTTAACGACTACCTGGCCGCGGAGGAGCGTGCCAACGAGGTGGTCAAGAAGATCGCGCGCACCGAGAAGATCAACCTGCTCGGGCTGTGCGCCGGCGGCATCACGCTGTCGTACGTGCTCGCGCACCTCGCCGCCATCGGCGACGAGTCGGCCGGGGCGGCGACGTTCGTGGTGACCATGCTGACCGGCGACAAGCCGAACGTCGTGGGCATGCTCGACACCGGCCAGTCGCGCACCATCCTCGAGGCGGCCGCCGCGAACGAAGAGATCGTCCCCGGGACCGCGCTGCGCAGCCTGTTCGCCATGATGCGGCCGAACGACCTGGTCTTCAACTACCTGGTCAGCGGCTGGCTCAAGGGCGAGTCGCCCGCCCCGTTCGACGTCCTGGCCTGGAACGACGACGCCACCCGGACGACGGCCAAGTTCGCGCTCGAGAGCACCAAGCTGGCCCTGGACGGCTGGGACGGCAACGGCCCGACCCTGCTCGGCGTCAAGACCGACTTCAGCAAGGTCACCTGCGACAGCTACCACGTCGGCGGTTACACCGACCACATCACGGCGTGGCGGGCCTGCTATGACACCGCCCACCTGGTCGGCGGCAGCGACAAGGAGATGACCCTGATCCGCTCCGGGCACATCCAGTCGGTCGTCTACCCGGCGGACAGCACGCGCTATGACCGCTGGTACGGACCGCCCACGCCGACGGATCCCGACGAGTGGATCAAGACGGCCAGCCTGGAGAGCGGCTCGTGGTGGCGGCCCTGGACGGAGTGGCTTATCGCCCGCTCCGGCGCCGAGAAGGCCGCCCGGGTCACCCTCGGCAACCGCCAGTACCCGCCGCTTGCCTCCGCTCCCGGCACCTACGTGTTCGAGTAGCCTCAGCCGCGCCGCCAGACAGCGGATTCCCAGGGGTGGAGCTTCAGGTCCGGCGGTGCCTGGAGCGGGACTCCGGGATGGCTGGTCAGGACGGCTGAGGCGCCGGCCCAGTCGGCGTCTACCGGCAGGTCGACGCCGACTGGGCCGGCCGAGAAGTTGGCCGCGACCAGCAGCTCGGCGTCGGCCGTGCGGCGCAGGAACGCCCAGATGGCGGGGTGATCGGGCAGCAGCAGCTCGAAGTCGCCGTCGGTGATCACCGGGTCCGCGTGGCGCAGCGCGATCAGGCGGCGGTAGTGCCCGAACACCGAGTCCGGGTCACCGACCTGGGCGGCCGCGTTGACCTCGGCGTGGTCGGGGTTGACGGCCAGCCAGGGCGTCCCGGTGGTGAAGCCGGCGGCCGGGGAGGCGTCCCACTGCACCGGGGTCCGGCCCTGGTCCCGGCTCATCCTGGCCATCGCCGCCAGCAGCGCCGCCAGGTCAAGCTCGCCGCGCTCGGCGGCCTCCGCGTAGAACCTCAGCGCCTGGATGTCCCGGTAGTCGGTGATCGCGGTGAACGGGGCGTTGGCCATGCCCAGCTCGTCGCCCTGGTACACGTACGGCGTCCCGCGGTGCAGGTGCAGGACGGTGGCCAGGGACTTGGCCGAGGCGATCCGGTGCGGCCCGTCGTCGCCGAATCTGGATACCGAACGAGGCTGGTCGTGATTGCCCCAGTAGAGCGAGTTCCAGCCCCGATCGGCCAGGCCGGCCTGCCAGCGGGCCAGCGACGCCTTCAGGTCCTCCAGGCGCAGCGGGCGCAGGTCGTACTTGTGCGCGCCGATGTCCAGCTGGACGTGCTCGAACTGGAAGACCATGTCGAGCTCGTGCCGCGCCGGGTCGGTGAACAGCACCGCCTCGGGCACGGTGACGCCGGGCATCTCGCCGACGGTGAGGATGTGCGCGTCCCGGCCGGCGAAGACCTCCCGGTACATCTCCTGCAGGAACTCGTGGTTGCGCGCGCCGCAGGTGAAGTGCTGGTCACCGGGACCGTACCCCGATCCGGGCCGCGGCTCGGTGTCCGGCAGGGACGTGTCCTTGCTGATCATGTTGATGACGTCCATCCGGAAGCCGTCCACGCCGCGGTCCAGCCACCAGCGCATCATGGCGTAGACGGCCTGGCGGACCGCCGGGTTCTCCCAGTTCAGGTCGGGCTGCTTGGCGGAGAAGATGTGCAGGTAGTACTGCCCGGTCTGCTCGTCCCAGGTCCAGGTCGGGCCGGAGAAGTGCGACTCCCAGTTGGTCGGCTCGGTGTTGGCCGGCCCTGGACCCGGCGTGCCCGGCGTGGTGCCCGGGCGGGGGTCGCGCCACCAGTACCAGTCCCGCTTGGGGCTGTCCCGGCTGGACCGGGACTCCGCGAACCAGGGGTGCTCGTCAGAGGTGTGGTTCACGACCAGGTCCATGACCAGCTTCATGCCGCGGGCGTGCAGTTCGGCGATCAGCTCGTCCAGGTCGGCCAGGGTGCCGAAGAGCGGGTCGATGTCGGTGTAGTCGCTGATGTCGTAGCCGTTGTCGTCCATCGGCGACCGGTAGACCGGGGACATCCACACCACGTCCACCCCGAGGCGGTCCAGGTAGCCGACGCGGGCCAGGACGCCGCGCAGGTCACCGACGCCGTCCCCGTCGGAGTCGGCGAAGCTGCGCGGGTAGATCTGGTAGACGACCCAGCGGCGCCAGTCGCCGGAGATGGATGCTGGCTCAGGACCGGACAAGGCGGGCGATGGCTTCGGAGGCTTCCTTGACCTTCTCGCTGGCTTCGGGGCCGCCGGCCTCGATGGCCTCGGTGACGCAGTGGCCGAGGTGGTCTTCGACCAGCCCTAGGGCGACCGCCTGCAGCGCCCGGGTCACGGCGGACACCTGGGTGAGGATGTCGATGCAGTACGTGTCGTTTTCCACCATGCGCTGCAGCCCGCGCACCTGTCCCTCGATCCGCCGCAGCCGCTTGAGGTAAGCGTCTTTGTCCTGCGTATAGCCTCGCATGATTTAACTGTAAGGGTTTGGGCCGGCTCGGGGTAACCTCGCGGCATGCGCGACGACACCATTGCCGCCTTCCTGGACCAGCTGGCCGCGCGCGTCCCCGCCCCCGGCGGCGGCGCCACCGCCGCCCTGCACGCCGCGCAGGCCGCGGCGCTGCTGGCCATGGTCGCCCGGTACAGCCACGGCTCCAGGTACGACGCCGAACACATGAACCGCATCATCACCGAGGCCGACGCGCTCCGCCAGGACGCGCTGGCCCTGGCCGAAGCCGACGTGGCCGCGTTCGGCGCGGTGGCACAGGCATATCGGCTCCCGCGGGCGACGGAGCAGGAACAGGCCGCCCGTTCGGCATCAATATCCTCAGCCCTGGCCGGCGCGGCACGTCCGCCCGCCGACGTGATACGTACGGCGCTGCTGGTGATCAGCCTGGCCGAGGAGCTGCTGCCGGCCGGGAACCGCAACGTGATCACCGACGTGGCCGCCGCGGCCGAGGCGGCCCGCGCCGCCGCGGTCACCGCGCGGCTCAACATCGAGGTCAACCTGAAGGGGATCACCGACCCGGTGCTGCGGGACGAGTTCGCGGCCACCGCGGCGGTGGCCGACAGGGTCGTGGAACGGGCCGGCCAGATCGTCGCGACGGTCCGGGAGGAGATCAACCGGTGAGCGCGCGGGAGCTGTCCGGGCGCCAGCTGTCCGGGCGCCAGCTGTCCGGGCGCCAGCTGTCCGGGCGGGAGCTGTCCGGGCGGGAGCTGTCCGGGCGGGAGCTGGCGGCGGAGATCCGGGCGGCGACGGCGGCCCGGGCGGCCGGGCTCACCGCGGCGGGGCGGCCGCCGCGGCTGGCGGTCGTCACCGCCACCGCCGACGAGGCCAGCGCCTGGTACGTCCGGCAGCTGGCCCGGGCGGCGGCCAGGGCCGGGATCGGCTGCGACGTCACCGACCTGGTGCCTGCCGCCGCTGATGACCCCGCGTCCGCCGTGGCCGGGATCCGCGCGGCGCTGACCGCGCTGAGCGGCGACCCGGCGGTGCACGGCATCCTGCTGCAGACGCCGCTGCCGGGCGGGGCGGTGCTGGCCGACCTGGCCGGTGCCATCGATCCGGGCAAGGACGTGGACGGCGCCAACCCTGTATCGCTCGGGCGCCTGCTGACCGGGCAGCCGGCCTTCGCGCCGGCCACCGCCGCGGCGGTGCTGGCGCTCCTGGATCACCACGGGGTGGCGCTGAGCGGGCGGCGTGCGGTGGTGGTGGGACGTTCGGCGGTGGTGGGCAAGCCGGTGGCGCAGCTGCTGCTCGCCCGCGACGCTACCGTGACCGTCTGCCACTCCCGCACCGTGGACCTGGCCTCCGTCACGTCCTCGGCCGAGGTACTGGTGGCCGCGGCGGGGCGGGCCGGGCTGATCGGGCCTTCGTATGTTGCTCCCGGGGCCGTGGTGGTCGACGTCGGGACCAACGCCATGGCGGACGGGGGGATGACCGGGGACGTCGACCCGGCGGTCGCGACGGTGGCGGGCGCGCTCAGCCCGGTACCGGGCGGCGTCGGGCCGGTGACCACGGCGCTGCTGCTCCGCCATGTGGTGCAGGCGGCTGGCTCGGCCGGCTAGGTGTCCTCGGCGCTGTCTTTCGCAATGTCCTTGGCACTGACCTTCGCGTTGTCCTTGGCGCTGTCCTTCGCGCTGTCTTTCGCGGGGGCCGAGCCGAGCATGCTGCGGTAGACGGCGATCAGCGCGGCCTTCTGCTCATCGCCGAGGCGCTGGTCGGCGCGGATGGCGTCCTCGGTGTCCCGGTCTGCGCTCGCCTCAGTGTCCTTTTTCGCGTCCGTCCCGGTGGTGGCGATCGCGTCGATCAGGCCGGCCTGGGCCATCAGCGTTTCCGCGGAAACGTTGAGCGCGTCGGAGATGGCCTTGAGCACCCGGACCGACGGCTGGTGCAGGCCCCGCTCGACCTGGCTCAGGTACGGGTTGGACAGGCTGGTCAGCTCCGCGAGCTGGCGGAGCGACAGGTTGGCACGCTTGCGCTGCTCCCGGATGAAGGCGCCGAGCGCCTCCCGCTGCGCGTCCCATAGGTCCGTCACGGCGCCTCCTCTGCTTACGCTAACTATAGTGCGCGGCAGCGCCGGCGTTCCGGCGCTGCCGCGCACGTGCTCCCGCGCGGCTGGGCGCGGGAGGGTGGCTCACTTGTTGTTTTCGGTGCCCGGCAGCAGCGAGCTGGTCGCCTTGAGGACCTCCTCGGCGAACTTGCGCTGGCTCGCGAGCAGCTGCTCGGCGAAGTCGTACGCGCTGGACACGAGCTCCTCCGGCTTGGGCAGCTTGTCCGCGCCCGGAACCTGCACCGAGGGGATCTTCGGGGTCACCGACCGGACGGTCTCGACCCAGGTCCTGATCGCGTCGATTACGGTCTCCTGGCTCTTGCGGATGGTGCTCAGGAACTCGTCCTGAAGGTCCTGCGTGGGGCTGCTAGCCATTTTCCTGCCTCCTGTTGATGTCTTTTGCTAACTATACCAAGCATTTGGTTGGGCTGTCAAGCGTTTTGCTTGGCAAAGTTAGCGGATTTCTGTCCGGTACGGGACCGGTCCGGGTCCGGGTCAGACCCTCTCGAAGATGGCCGCGATGCCCTGGCCACCTCCGATGCACATGGTGGCCAGCACGTACCGGCCGCCGGTGCGCCTGAGCTCATACAGCGACTTCACCGCCAGGGTTTCGGCGCTGATGGCGGAGAGGAACTTCTCGGCCTGCTCGGCCTGGCGCCAGTAGCCGGCGGCGACTTCGGCCCCGTCGGCGGCCAGGCGGTGGCTGATGGCGGCTCCGATGCCGCGGGTTCCCCGGTGACCAGGGCAACCCGGTCGGTCAGCGGGCCCCTGACGTTCCGCAGTGGTAGCTGGGTGACGGTACTCATGCAGTGGCTCCTGTCTGCCTTCAGGCCACAGACGTTACGGACCATTTACCTAGCGAACACCGGCCATAGGTCCCGCGTCCGGCCGGCCTTGGTCCCGCGGGCCTTGACCTCGCCGGCCGTGGTCCCGCCGGCCTTCGTCCCGCCGGTCGTGGTCCCGCGGGCCTTGGCCGCGCCGACCTTGGCCGTGCGGATGCCGGATTCGCGGGGCGGGAGCGCAACGCAAAATACGCGGCAGCTCCGGTGGGTTCCGGAGCTGCCGCGTACTTGATCTGCTGTCGCTGTGTCTCTGCCTATCTCTCGCTCGCGAGCGACGCGGCACGGTCGCGACCTTGCCTTACTTGGCGGCGGCCTTCGGGGCGCTCTCGCTCTTGCCGGGGAGCAGTGGGGCGGTGGCCTTGACCACCTCGTCCGCGAACTTCCGCTGGCCGGTGAGCAGCTTCTCGGCGAAGTCGTAGCTGCCCGCCACGACCTCGGCCGGGTTCGGCAGCTTGTCCGAGAACGGCATGTCGACCGAGGGGAGCTTGGGGGTGATGTTCTGGATGGTGTCCACCATGGTCTTGATGGCCTCGAGAGCGATCTCCTGGCTCTTGCGGACAGTGGACAGGAACTGGTCCTGGAGTTCCTGGGTAACGGTGCTGGCCATTGTCTTTGCCTCCCTGTGAGCTTCTGTGCTAACTATATCAAGCACTTGATTGAGATGTCAAGCGGGACGTCTCAGCTGGCGTCGGCCGGCTTCGGCGCGGGCTTGGCGGCTGTATTGGCCGCGGGCTTGGCGGCGGCCTTGGGCGCGGGCTTGGCGGCGGGCTTGGCGGCGGTCTTGGGCGCGGGCTTGGCAGCGGACCTCGGCGCACGCGCCGCGGGCGCGGCCTTCGGCGCGGGCTTGGCAGCGGTCTTGGGTGCGGGCTTGGCGGCCGGAGCCTTGGGGGTCGCGGCGGCCTCGGGCTCAGCAGGGTGCGCGCTCGGCCACCACGAGCTTGGGGGCGGCCTGCGGAGCCGGGGCCGGCTTGGGCGCAGCGGCGACCGGGGCGGCAGCCCTGGGCTCGCTCTTGGCGGCCGGAACCGGGTAGCTCCTGCCGTTGCCCGGCATCAGCGGCACCGTCACCTCCACCAGGTCCTCAGCGAACCTCCGCTGCAGGGCCAGCAAATGCTCAGCGAAGTCATAGCCGTTGGCCACGACCTCCTCTGGCTTGGGCAGCTTGCCCGCGAACGGCACCGTTACAGGCGGCAGCCTGGGCAGCTTGTCCGCGAGCGGCAGGTAGGCGGACGGCAGTTTCGGGGTGACGGCCTTTACCGTGTCAACCCAGGTCTTTATCGCGCGAACCACGGTCTCCTGGCTCTTCCGCGTCGCGGCCAGGAATTCCTCCTGCAGGTCACGTGTGGGGGTGCTAGCCATGGTTTCCCTCCTCATACATGTCTCCCTGCTAACTTTACCAAGCATGGTTGAAATGTCAAGCGGAGATGCTTGGCATACAAAGCGGAAAGCCGGCGTTCGCGCGGCCCCTGGTTTGCGCGCGGGAGAGATGCTGCAGATGCTGAAACGCCAGGGTCTGGTGCGTCCCCCGCCTCGGCTAGCCCGGCCCAGGGCCTGCGGCCGCTCCGCCGGCCGCCTCCAGCCCCGATCCCGCGTTACTGCTGATGCCGGCGAGCCCGGCCCGCGGCTCTGTTCGTTACCGCGGATCGTTAGTCCTGCTATAGCAGGTGTAACGATCCACGATCATGGCGCCAGCCTGGGCGGGGTCCGGGTTAGGGCGAGCAAAAGCCGCAGGGTGGCACATTCCGGGCAGCAACACCAGCGGGCGGCCAGAGCGGGAGGCGCGGCCAGAGCGGGAGGCGCGGCCGGAGCGGGAGGGCGGCCAGAGCGGGAGGCGCGGCCAGAGCGGGAGGGCGGCCGGAGCGGGGGGCGCGGCCGGAGCGGGGGGCGCGGCCGGAGCCGCATCGGTAAGCACGGGCGCAAGGTCCGGCCCTCAAATTCTGCGGGCTCCGCACGACCGCGCCGGGAGCGTCACTTTGGGCACGTTAGGCATGCCGGGTGTTCCGACGCGTGCCGGGCGGCAGAGGGTAGCGCGCTCACGCGGCATGACCTGCCGCGGGCGGGAACTGACGCGCCGGCCACCTCCGACGGGTGTACCCGCCGAGGAGCGGCAGGACCGGCGAAGCGGGGCAGGTAGCCCGGCAGGGACGGAGCCGAGCCCTGCTGCTACCCCGCACCCGGTGGCACGGCGCGTGAGGCCCGGGCGTTGGATGGGAACGTGATGCCCCTGTTGCTCGCCCACGCTGCGGGTGCCGTCACCGCGGCACCGGTCGATCAGCGCTACCTGTTCGAGGCGCGCCAGATGCAGGCGCTGTCGCTGGCCGTGCACATTCCGCTGGTCTGCTTCGGCATCGCCTTCCCGGCCCTGGTCCTGTTCGCCGAATGGCGCTACCTGAAGACCGGCGACCCGCTGTACCGGACGCTGGCCCGGCGCTGGTCCAAGATCATGCTCGCGCTGTTCGCGGTGGGGGTCGTCACCGGGACGATCCTGTCCTTCGAGCTCGGCCTGCTGTGGCCGGTGTGGATGCAGGACTTCGGCAACGTCTTCGGGCTCGGGTTCACGCTCGAGGGGTTCTCGTTCTTCATCGAGGCCATCTTCATCGGGATCTACGTGTACGGCTGGGACAAGATCAAGCCCGGCTGGCACTTCGCGAGCGGCCTGCCGATCGCGCTGGCCGGGATCACCGGCTCGATGTTCGTCATCTCGGTCAACGCCTGGATGAACCATCCGGCCGGGTTCACCCTGCGGGGCGGGCGGGCGGTGAACGCGCACCCGTGGTCCGCGCTGTTCGCCGACCCGTTCTTCTGGAGCGAGTACGTGCACATGTACTTCGCGGGTTACATCGTGTGCGGCTTCCTGATGGCCGGCGCGTACGCCTGGGCGTTCCTGCGCGGGCGCCGGGGCCGGTACGAGCGCACCGCGCTGGGCATCTCGCTGTCGGCGGCGGCCGTCGCCGCGCCGCTGCAGGTCGTGGTCGGCGACTGGGCGGCCAAGGACGTGGCGCAGGGCCAGCCGGTCAAGCTGGCCGCAATGGAGGGGCTCGCGACCACGACCCGCGGCGCCGCCGAGCACCTGCTCGGCTGGTACAACGGCCATGCCGTGGTATACGGCATCGAGATCCCGCGGCTGCTCTCGCTGCTCGCCTTCCACAACCCGAACGCGACCGTCAAGGGCCTGGACATCGTCCCGCTGGCCGGCCAGCCGCCGGTGAACGTGGTCCGGTTCGCCTTCCAGGCCATGGTCGGCATCGGCACGCTGCTGGCCCTGCTCGGCCTGGTCTACCTGTATCTGCGGCTCCGCCGCGGGCAGCTGCCGACGGCCCGGTGGTTCTGCTGGGCGATCGTGCTGGCCGGGCCGCTGTCCGTGGTGGCGCTCATCGCCGGCTGGATTACCACCGAGGTGGGCCGCCAGCCGTGGATCGTCTACGACGTGATGCGGGTCGGCCAGGCCGTCACCGGGGCTCATGTCATCCCGTTCGGCTACGCGGCGCTCTGGGTCGTCTACCTCGGCCTGGGCGTCGCGGTGGGCTGGCTGCTGCGGAGGTTCAGCCAGGTGCCGCTGGAGGGTGACCATGCTGGCTGACGTGCCGATGGCGTTCATCCTGATCGGGATCGCCGCCTACACCGTGCTGTCCGGAGCCGACTTCGGCGCGGGCATCTGGACGCTGGCTCCCGGCGGCGGCCAGGCCGACGCGGCCGCCACGCGCGACCACACCAGGCACGCGATCGGGCCGGTCTGGGAGGCGAACCACGTCTGGCTGATCTTCGTGCTGACGGTCGCCTGGACGTGTTACCCGGTCGCGTTCGGTTCCATTGTTTCGACCCTCGCGGTCCCGCTGCTGATCGCGGCCATCGGCATCATCTTCCGGGGGACCGCCTACGCGCTGAGGAGCCAGCTCGAAGGCCAGCCAAGCCGCGGCGTCCGGCTGGTGGAGAACCTGTTCGCGCTGTCCTCGGTGCTCACGCCGTTCGCGCTGGCCACGGTGATCGGCGCGATCGCGACCGGGCGGGTGCCGGTCGGCAACGCCCGCGGCGACCTGGTCACCTCCTGGCTGAATCCGGTCTCGATCCTGGCCGGGGTGCTCGCCGTCACCTTCTCCGGCTATCTCGCCGCCGTCTACCTCGCCGCCGACGCCCGCCGTCTGGCCGAACGGACCCTGGCGCGTGATTTCCGTGTCCGGGCGCTCGGCGCCGGCATCGTGGCCGGCACGCTGGCCCTGGCCGGCCTGCTGGTGATCCGCGCCGCGGCCCGGCCGCTGTGGCACGGGCTGACCACCGGCACCGGGCTGGCCCTGGTGATTGTCAGCGCGCTCGCGGGGGTGCTGACGATGACCTTGGTGTGGCGGAGCCGCTTCGGGCCGGCCCGCGCCTCGGCGGCGCTCGCGGTCGCGGCGGTCGTCGCGGGCTGGGCCGCCGCCCAGGAGCCGCGGGTGCTGCCCGGCCTCACCGTCAGCCAGGCCGCGGCGGGACGCTCGACGCTGATCGCCACCATCGTCGGCGTCGCCATCGGCGCGGTGGTCCTCGTCCCCTCCCTGGCCGTGCTGTACTCGCTGGTGCTGCGCGGCCGCCTGGACGCGGCCCCGGAGGCGATGGCGGCGGAGCCAGCCGCCGAAGCCGCCGGCCGCCCCGCCAGCCATCCCGCCCGCCGCCCTGCCGCCCGCGCGGCCGCCGCCGCGGCACGGGTCCGGCTGGCCGCGGTGTTCGCCGTCGCGACCCTGGCGGCGGGGACGGGCCTGCTCGTCTTCGCCGACCCGGCCTGGGCGCACGGTATCGGCGCCGTGTCGCTGATCGCCTGTGCCGTGACGGTCTTCGCCCTGGCCGCGGGATCATCGCCGGAGCGGGGCTGAGCTCTTCTTCGCCTGGCCGCAGCGCCCGCTTCCAGGCCAGCGGTTCCGGCAGCGGCACGGACCGGCTTCGACACGCCGCCAGTTTCCTCAGTAGGCTCGGCAGGTCGCATCACCGGGCGCTCAGGCAACATTGCGCGCACGGGCATCACGGCACCGAGGGCGCTAGATACCGAAGGCGGGAAAACCAGATGCCCGGCCGGCCGGGAGGGGGCATCATCGCCAGGATGGCTGGGTTCGTGCCCGGGCTGCGGCTGGCGGGCGAGTTCTATGCCGAAGCCGTCCGCCCGCTCCTTGACGCGGAGTTCCCGGGGCTCCGGTACGCGGCGGCGCTGCTCGGGCCGGGCTCGGAGGTGCTCGGCTTCGACACCGAGCGGTCCACCGACCACGACTGGGGCCCGCGGCTGTGCGTGTTCCTCGGTGACGACGAGGAGCGGCTCGCCGGGACTGCCGGCGAGATGCTCGCGGAGCGGCTGCCCGCCGCCTTCCGCGGCTACCCAGTCGCGTTCGGCGTGACCCGTGACCCGGTTGGAGGCAGCAGGAACCGGGTGGAGGTGTTCGGCCTGGGTGGCTGGCTGACCTGGCGGCTCGGGTTCGACCCGCGGCGGGGCGTGGCGGCGCGGGACTGGCTGGCCGCCCCGTGGCAGCGGCTGGCGGAGGTCACCGCGGGCGCTGTCTTCCACGACGGGACGGGCGAGCTGAGCCGGGCCCGGGCCGCGCTGAGCTGGTATCCGCGCGACCTGTGGCGGTACGTGCTGAGCTGCCAGTGGAGCAGGATCGCGGAGGAGGAGGCGTTCCCCGGCCGGTGCGCCGAGGCCGGCGACGAGCTCGGCTCCGCCGTCGTCGCGGCCCGGCTGGCCCGCGACCTGATGCGGCTGTGGCTGCTGATGAACCGCCGCTACCCGCCGTACAGCAAGTGGCTGGGCAGCGCCTTCGCCCGGGTTCCGGGCAGCGCCGGACTCGGCGCCAGCCTGACCGGGGCACTGGCGGCCACCGAGTGGCCCGCCCGGGAGCGGCACCTGAGCCGGGCGTACCTGATCGCCGCCGAGGCGCACAACCGGCTGGGGCTGACCGAACCCCTCGGCACCAGCACCCGGCTCTACTACACGCGGCCCTACCAGGTGCTCGATGCCGGGCGCTTCGCCGCCGCGCTGTCCGGCGCGATCACCGACCCGGCGGTCAGGCACCTGCCGCCGGCCGGTGCCGCCGATCAGGTCATCGACAGCAGCCCTGCCCTGGGCGACCTCCGCTACTGCAGGGCGGTCATCGGCACACCCTGAGGCAAACTACGCTCAGCCGCCACGTCGGTATCTTTGCTCCCGCTAACCGTCATGAGACTCAGCTGCTACCGGATCGAGATATGTCGGTCCTGGGGGTCGACGATACCCAGACCTAATGTTGGGGTATCAAGCAGTTAGCGGGGCGACACGTCATGCCCCGGGACGCGTGCGGAGGTCGGGGATGCGACGCCTGTGGATGTCTTTGCTGCTCGTGCCGGTCATAGCGATGGCTGCACCCACCGCGGCCTGGGCCTCGCCGGCGGGGCCCGCGGCCCGGACGGCGCCCGCGGCGCGGACAGAGCCCGCGGCCCGGACGGCGCCCGCCGCGGCGGCCCGCGCCCTGCAGCCGGGCTCGAGCGGTGCCTCGGTCCAGGCGCTGCAGCGCCGGCTGGCCGCGCTGAAGTACTACCCGGGCTCGATCGACGGCCGGTTCGGCACCAGCACCCTCGAGGCCGTGTGGGCGTTCTATGAGGTACAGGGGCTGCCGGTGCACAGCTACGTGTCGTCCGCGATGAGGCAGGCGCTGGCCCACCCGCGGGCCCCCCGGAGTCTCGTCCCGCACGGCGGCGCCAACCGGGTCGAGATCAGCCTGTCGCGCGAGGTCCTCGTCCTCTACCGCAACAACCAGGTCGAGCTGATCAGCCACGTCTCGACCGGCGGCCACTACTACTACTGCTCCCCCGGCGGCGGCTGCGGGTACGCGGTCACCCCGACGGGCAACTACCGGACGGTCGTGTTCATGTCCGGCTGGGTCCACGTGCCGCTGGGCGAGATGTTCAACCCGGTGTTCTTCATCGGCACCGCGTTCGCGATCCACGGCGACACCGACGTGCCGCTGGCGCCCGTCTCGCACGGCTGCGTCCGGGTCCCGATGGACATCGCCGCCTTCTTCCACAAGCTCGTGCACGTCCCGGGCGAGCCGGTCTACATCCGCTAGCCCGCCTGCACCGGCTCCCCGGCCTGCACCGGCTCCCCGGCCACGTCGGCGGGCGGGCGGGCCAGCCGTCGCGGGGTGATCCGCCTGCGGATGATCCACTCGGCCAGGGCTATGTTGATCAGCCAGGCGGCGGCCATCAGCAGCGCCTTGCTGAGGCCCGCGGCGGACTGCCCGGTCAGGACCAGCCAGGGCACGCTGACCAGGAACTGGGTGCCGGCGCCCTGGGCGATCGCGTAGCCGCGGATCATCCAGGCGCGGTGGCTGGCTATATCCCGGCGCCGGATCGCGGTGAAGCCGAGGACCAGCGACACCTGCCACCGACGGCGGGACGTCGGCGAAGTCGCCGGACAGCTCCACCTGGACGGGCGGGCCGGCCCGGTCCTGGCCTGCCAGCCCGGCCAGATCGGCGATGCACGGGCTCGGCGCCAGCTCGGCCGGGAGGCCGGGATCGCCGCGGCGCAGCACGCGGACCATGCTCCGCATCTCGGCCAGGGTGCGCGACGCCTCGGCCTCGATCACGCGCAGCGCCTCAGCCGCGGCGTCCGGCCGCGCCGCGGCCGTGGCCAGGCCCGCCTGGGCGCGGATCGCGATGGCCGAGACATGGTGCGCCACCGTGTCGTGCAGGTCACGCGCCAGCCGCTCACGCTCGAGCAGCTGGACCCGATCGAGCTCCCGCAGCCTGGCACCGGCCCGGTACCGGAACGCCGCCCCCAGGGCCATCGCCAGGAGCAAGAAGGCCGCCCCGGACACCACGTCGGAGGAGCGGCTCACGCCGGGCAGGGCCGTCAGGCCCACCTTGCCCAGGACGAACGCCGAGCCGATCACGGCCTCGCGCCCTGACCCCCACCGGAACAGCGCGTACGGCAGCAGCAGCACGCAGGCGCCGGTGTACATCTGCGGGATCGCGCCCGCCGTCAGCACCGCCAGCAGGCCCAGGACGACCAAAATGACCGCCACCATCAGCAGCGGCCTGGTCCGGCGCCACAGCAACGCGGCCACCACCCCGACGGTGACGGCTACCGCCGGGCCGCGCCACGGAAGGCCCGGCCGCAGCACCCCTTCCAGCAGCGCGAGCGGCACCAGCACCGCGACCAGCAGCCAGTCCCGCCATACCCGGGCGGCGTGGCAGGCGGGCGAGGCTCGTCCCACACCGAGCGGAGGAAGGTGCGCACCCACCGATCGTACGAAAACCCGGGCCGCTGCTGATCAGCCCAAAGTACGAGAGGCACGACTAGCCGGGCCAGGTGAGAACGGCCAGGACCGCGCCGGCGATCATAACCGGGCCGAACGGGATGTGCTGCTTCCTGCCCGCCCGCCCGCTCACCACAAGCGCGACACCGGCCAGGCCGCCCAGCAGAAACCCGGCGAAGCCGCCGGCGAGCAGCACCCGCCAGCCGAACCAGGCCAGCAGCGTGCCCAGGCTCGCCGCCAGCTTGACGTCGCCCAGGCTCATCCCGGACGGGCTGATAACCATCAGCATCAGGTAGAAGCCGGCCAGCGCCAGGCCGCCGAGGCCGGCCCGCGCCACGGCCGGCCAGGGTCCGGCCGCCGCGGCGGCCAGCAGCAGGAGCGCGGCGGTGCCCGCGTAGGCGGCCCCGGTGAGCGGGTCAGGCAGCCGGCGGACGGCGACGTCGACGAAGGCCAGCGGGACGGCGCAGGCCGCGAGCCAGCAGGCCGCCGCCAGGACCAGGCCCGGATGGACGCGGGCGGCGAGCGCGCCGAGCAGGACCGCCGTGACCGAGCCGACGGCCAGCGCGGGCGGGAGCCGGCCGGGGCCGTCCTGGCGGCGCGGCTGGAGGGCCTGGCCGGGCGGCTCGAGGGCCTGGCCGGGCGGCTCGACGGCGGGTACGGCCAGCCGGACGATGACCGCGCGCTGGGGCCAGCCGGCCGGCAGGCCGGCCGCCGCCAGGGAGGCGATCAGCGCCGCGTTCACGGCATAATTCCGCCGGCGCGGGAACGTGGACCATGGCCAGCGAGCGGGACAGCTCGATGCAGCCGACGGCCACGGCGATGACCGCGACGATCTCGGCGGCGAGCAGCCACCCGCCGGTCTGCACGTCCTCGCCGAAGACCGTTACCCCGTAGCAGGCGCTGATCAGCGCGTCGCCGAGGGTGAGCGGCGGCTGGACGGCGACCAGCGAGCCCGCCTGCAGGGCGTTCTGCAGCAGGAACAGCGCGCCGACGCCGGCGACCGCGGTGCCGTACAGCTCCCAGGAGGTGAAGAACGCCGCGATGCCCTGGGACAGCGCCGACACCGCGCTCTTCATCAGCGTCGCGGTCAGCGCGTAGCCGCAGGCGGCGGCCAGCCCGAGCGCTGCGGCGCGCGCGTTGCCCCGGGTCCGCACGCCCACGACGATCAGCACCGTCTCGAAGACGCCGGTGACGATCAGGGCCAGCGCCCAGACCCTGGCGCTGGCGTGCGTCCCGCCGCCGGACGGCGCGGCGGCCGCCAGCCCGGCCCCGAGCGCCACCGTGACCAGGCCGACGGCCCACCAGGTCGTCCGCGGCAGCTTGCGCCGGGCCAGCTTGCTGGCCACCAGCAGGGTGAACGGCAGCTCGATGATGAAGATGGGCTGCACCAGCGCGACCGGGCCGGTGGCCAGGGCGGTCGCCTGGCACACCGAGGCCAGGACGACCATGGCGATGCCGGCCAGCCACACCTTATGCCTGATCAGGTAGCTGAACAGGGACAGGTGCAGCGCTTTGGCGGCCGGCGCGGTCGATGCGGCCATCCGCTGCAAGACCGACGCCAGGCCGTTGAACAGCGCTGTCAGCAGCGCGAACAAAACCGACACCACCGCGGCATCTTAGCGGTACCGGCGCTCAGGATGGTAGCGACACGACCTGGCCGGGGCCGTCCGGTCCTGCCGCCAGCCCCGGCCACCCGCAGGTCGTCCGGGTCAGCGCGGCTGACTGACGTAGCTGCCGCGCCTGGGCACGGTGAAGATCAGGCCGTCGTCGCGGAGCAGCCGCAGGGCGTGCAGCACCGTGTCCCGGCCCACGCCGTAATCCTGCTGCAGGGCCTTGACCGAGGGCAGCGGGCCGCGGCGCCATTCCCCCGCCGCGATCCTCCGGGTGAGGATGCCCGCCAGCTGCCGATATGCCGGTTCAGGCAAATCCGCATTAACCGTACTAAGTTCGGCCACGGGATCACGTTAGCAGACCAAAGTCGACCAGAACACGTATCTGCACTGGACTGATCTGGTCTGATCTGATAATGTGACCATGAATCCCATAGGGGGGATGACAGCTCCGGTACCGGCTCCCACTCCCAAGTACCGGAGCTGTCTAACGTCCGGGCCAGGGCGCGGGACCGCGAGGGCGGGCCTGCGGGCTAGGGCGCGGGGACGCGGAAGATGCGCAGCTGCAGGGCCAGCGTCGCGTAGTAGCCGACCAGGGTGGACAGCTCGACCAGGGCCTGCTCGCCGAGCATCGCGACCGCGGTGTCGTACTGCTGGTCGTCCAGGTCCGCGGCCGGGCTGGTCAGCGCGCGCACCACCGCGTAGGCGACCTGCTCCTGCTTGTCGGCGAAGCCGGGATCGGCGCCGGTCCGGAGCGCCTCGATCTCCTCGTCGGCGAGCCCGGCCTCGCGGCCGATCGGCTCGTGCGAGGCGCGCTCGTAACCGCTGTCCCAGGCCTGGGCCACCACCAGGATCGCCATCTCCCGGATCCGCGGCGCCAGCTGGGTGCGGAACCTGATGGCCGCGCCCAGCTCCTGCAGCGCGTGCCCGACGGGCGGCGCGTAGAGCATGGCGTTGAACGGGCCGGCCAGGCCGCCCGCGCCGCTGGAGAGCGCGACCGCGCGCGGCCCCTGGCCGCGCGGGCCGCTGAGGATCTCCCGGTACAAACCCACCTGCTCGGAGGTCATCTCCTCCGAGGACAGCACGGCAAGGCGCATCGGCACTCCCCTCTGTTTCATCTCGAGGGGTATCTGCCCACGGTAGCCAGGGCATGCACCCTGGCCCGTTCGGTATTAAAGATGTTATGTGGTTGTCCGGCCGCGGCGGGCCAGGGTATCGACGGTGACGGCGGCGAGCAGGACAACCGCGGTCCACATGTACTGGGGGGCGGCACCGAGGCCGAGCAGCTGAAGGCCATTGTAGATGACGGCGACGATGACCCCGCCGAGGACCGCGCCCAGCATCTTGCCGCGGCCGCCGAACAGGCTGGTCCCGCCGATGACCGCGGCGGCGACCGCGTACAGGACGTTCTGGCCGCCCTGGACGTTGGTAGAGACCGAGCCGAGGAAGGAGGCGTAGACGATGCCCATGATGCCCGCGGTCAGCCCGGCCAGCACGAACACGGCGACCCGGATCCGGCTCAGGTTGATCCCGGCCCGCCTGGCCGCCTCGGCGTTGCCGCCGATCGCGTACATGTACCGGCCGAACCGGGTCCGGCCGAGCAGGAAGCTATAGACCACGACCACCACCAGGACCAGCAGTACCACCCACGGCACGCCGCGCACCGCGATGGCGACGCCGCGGTTGGTGTTGCCGATGAGCACGACGACCACGCCCGCGATCGCCATCACGACGACCTTCAGGGCGGTCACGCTGGCCGGGGGCGCGGCGAGATTGCTCGCCCGCCGGCGGCCGTCGCGGACGATGAACAACGCGCCGGCCAGCGCCACGGCGGCCGCCATGGCAATCCAGCCGGCCACCGTGCTCATGCTGCCGGTCTCGATATCGGACAGCACGTTGCTGTACAGCCTGATGGTCCCGCCGGAACCGGGGGACGCCCACTCCATGACTTCCAGGAGCAGGCCCAGCGCCAGCAACTGGCCGGCCAGCGTGACCACGAAGGACGGCAGCCGGAGCCGGGTGATGATCACGCCCTCGATGCCGCCGAAGATCGCGGGAACGGCCAGGCCGACCAGCACCGCGACAGGCCACGGCCAGGGATGCGGGGGCACCAGCATCCAGCAGGTGAAGGTCGCGCCGATCGCGGAGGTGTACCCGATCGACAGGTCGATCTCGCCGAGCAGCAGCACGAACACCTCGGCCATGCCCAGCATCACGATCCACGCCGCCTGCGTCATCAGGTTGACCAGGTTGCCCGCCGACAGGAACAGGGAGTTGCGGACCTGGAAGTAGGCGACGATGGCGGCCAGGCCGAGCAGGACGGGCAGCGCGCCGGTCTCCCCGCCACGGACCCGGGCCAGCCATATCTTGCCGTACTCGCCCAGCGAGTCGGCGATGACCTCGGGGGCGGCGACCGCGGCGGCGGAGGACGCGAGTTCGTCGGCTTCGGGGACTTCAGATGGCGGCTCTTCGACGTCAGTGCTCACTGGAGCTCCCTGATGGCTGCTCGGCCGACTCGGCGGCGAGGCGCTTGGAGGTACCCGTGGTCATGAGGTCGACCACGGACTCGGCGTCGAACTGCGCCTTCGGCCCGACGGCGGCCAGGCGGCCCAGCCGCAGCACGGCAATCCGGTCCGCGACCGACATCACGTCGGTCAGGTTGTGCGAGATGACGATGACCGCGATGTTCTGGCTCTTCAGCCGGCGGATGAGTTCGAGTACCACCCGGGTCTGGGTGACGCCGAGGGCCGCGGTCGGCTCGTCCAGGATCACCAGCTTGGCCTGGCGCATCACGGCCTTGGCCACCGCGACGGCCTGGCGCTGGCCGCCGGACAGCGACCCCACCGGCTGGCGGACCGAGCGGACCGTCACCACGGACAGGTCGGCCAGCGTTTGCTTGGCCGTCTTCTCCATGGAGATCTCGTCCAGCTGCCAGTGCCGGACCGGCTCCTGGCCGAGGAACATGTTCTGCACGATGTCCAGGTTGTCGCACAGCGCGAGGTCCTGGTAGACGGTGGCGATGCCGAGATCGGTGGCTTCCTTCGGGGTGTGCAGGTGGACCTGGCGGCCCTGCCAGTACATCTCACCGTGATCCTGATGCCAGATGCCGGAGATCGTCTTGATCAGCGTGCTCTTGCCTGCCCCGTTGTCGCCGACGATCGCGGTCACCTGGCCGGCCGGGACGTCCAGGTCGATGCCGGTCAAAGCGCGTACAGGGCCGAAGTTCTTGCCGATGTGGGCCAGCCGGAGCAGAGGCTGGGCCCCATTGGACCCGTTGGCGGCCTGGTCCACGGCGGCCGGAGCCTGGACCTGCTGGGTCTCTTCCGCCTGCGGAGCCTGGTCGGTCTGGGGAGCTGACGCCCGGCCCGCGGTGGCGGGCCGGGCGTCATCCGCGCTCGGGTTGGTCACCGGGCGCGCCTCCCTGCGTTCATGCTCATTACGATATCCCGGCGGCCTTGCAGGCAGCCGCGTAGGCGCCGACGCAGAGCTGGGTGGCCTTCACGAACTGGTCCGCGATGACGGTCGAGTTCATGTTGTCCGTGGTGACCCACTTCGGCGTGAGCAGCACCGACGGCACCGCGGTGCTGGTCTTCGAGTCGTTCGTCGAGCCGTTCACCAGGGTGCTCGGCGCGGTCTGGCCGGCCCTCAGGTACATGGCCAGCGCCACGGCGGCCTGCGCCTCCAGGTAGATCGGCTTGTAGACGGTGCCGCACTGGTAGCCGGCCAGGACGTTCTGCAGCCCGATAGTGCTCGCGTCCTGACCGGTGACCGGGAAGGTCTGGGCCTTGACGTGCAGCGTCGTCTGCAGGTAGTGGATGATCGGCGCGGCGTTCGCGTCGTTCGGCGTGAGGACGGAGTTGATGTTCTTGTGCGCGGTGAACTGCTGCTGGAACTCGCTCACCGCCACGCTCGGCGTCCAGGTTCCGGCTGGCGTGCCGACCAAGGTGTAACTCTTATCGGCGAAATGCGGAGCGAGCACCCCGTTGTAGCCCTGGGCGAACAGGGTGGCGTTGTTGTCGGTCGGATCGCCTTTCATCACCAGCACGTTCGGCTTGGCGACATGCCAGGCGGAGACGCAGGCGGTGAAGCCATCGCCGATCAACTTGCCAACCTCGACGTTGTTGAAGCTGACGTAGTCGGACCGGCTGCCGCCCAGCGTCAGGCGGTCGTAGTCGATGACCGCGACACCGTGCGCCTTGGCGTAGGACTCGATCTGCGCGCCGACCCCGGAGTCCAGCGGGTCCATGATGAGGACGCTGGCGCCCTTGGTGATGGCCGTCTGGGCGTCGGAGAGTTCGGTGGCGTCACTGCCCTGCGCGTTCTGCACCGAGAACTGCGAGGAAGAAAGACCCGCCAGTCCCAGCGCCTGGGTCAGGTAGGGCGCATCGAACTCGGTGTACCGGGCCGAGGTGACCGTGTCCGGGAGGATGACGGCCACGTTGCCCTTCCCCTGGGAGGCAAGGGGCTTCAGCGTCGACATCGCGGACATGGTCCGGTCGAACGAGCCCACCGAGATGGACACCGCGGCCGACGACGACGAAGTAGAGGCAGAAGCGCTAGTGCCACCGCTCGCGGGGGTGGACGAGGAACTGCTGCAGGCCGCAGCGGCGAGGCACAAGGCCAGCGACACTGACGTTACAACAGCCCCCTTCCTGGCCATCTGAATCATTTGGGAACCACCTTGCGTCATGAAAGGGAGATGCCGCATCCAGGCATGCGTCATTGTGCCGCTGGCCTGGCGGAACTGCACGGCATTAGCGTCTTGATAACGACCTTAGATCGCCGGGAATTAACGTGGCCTTAACATCTCTGCTGGTCCGTGAAGATACCGTGAACGGCGGTCGTGTCGTGCCCGTCCTGATTCACGTTTGTCACCCGGGCGTTATTGACGTCCGTCATTCCGGGGCGAGCCGGTAGCCGGCCCGGGGCTGGGTGAGGATGAGCGGCGCGCTGCCGTCCGCCTCGAGCTTGGCCCGCAGCCGCCGCACGTAGACGCGCAGGTACTCGGTCTCGGTCTCGTACCCGTGGCCCCACACCCGGCGGAGCAGGTGGGCATGGGTCAGCAGCTTGCCCCGGTTCACCGCGAGCTCGCGCAGCAGGGCGAACTCGGTGGGGGTCAGGTGCACCGGCTGGCCGCTCCGCCTGACCTGCTGCAGGGCCAGGTCGATGACGATGTCGCCGACCACGATGACCGGCGGCGCCTGCTGCTCGGTAGGCGCGGCCGGGCGGGTGCGGCGCAGTGTCGCGGTGATCCGCGCCAGCAGCTCCTCGATGCTGAACGGCTTGGTCATGTAGTCGTCGGCCCCCATGTGCAGGGCCGTCACCTTGTCCCGTTCGCCGCCGCGGGCCGACACCACGATGATGGCGACCGGCGAGCGCTCGCGGATCTGGCGGCAGAGCTCGAACCCGTCGGCTTCGGGGAGCATCAGGTCGAGCAGCACGATGTCCGGGTCCTCGGTCTCCAGCAGCTGGAGCGCGCGCATGCCGTCCACGCTGACCACGGTGTCGAACCCCCGGACGGCGAGGTTGGACCGGATCAGGTCCACGATGTTGGGGTCGTCCTCCACCACCAGGGCGCAGGTCTTGCGGGCATCCTCGCTCATCGCGGTCATCGCCTGACCCCCTCCGTGCGGTCCTGCTTACGTTCCTCGGCGCGGTCTTCGGCGCGGTCTTCGGTGCGGTCTTCGGTGCGGTCTTCGGTGCGGTCTTCGGTGCGGTCTTCGGTGCGGTCTTCGGCGCGGTCCTCGGCGCGGTCCTCGGCGCGGTCCTCGGCGCGGTCGGAGTGATCCGGGGTGCGGGGGCCGGGCATCCGGACGGCTTCCAGGACCTCGGCCTCGATCGGCAGGGACACGCTGAAGCAGGTACCTTTCGGCCGCGAGGTCAGCTCGAGCCTGCCGCCGTGCGCCTGCACGATGCCCTTCGCGATGGACAGGCCCAGTCCGGCGCCGGCGCTCCTCCTGGTGCCGTTGCCGTTGCCGTTGCTGCTTGTGCTCGCGGTCGCGGGCGCGGGCGTCGTTGCGGGCGCGGGCGCGGTGGCGCGGGGACGGCGGGCCGGGGCCGGCTCGAACGGCGCGGCGGCCAGTTCCGGCGGCATGCCCAGGCCGTCGTCGACCACGCTGATGACCACCTCGGCCGGCCCGGCCGCGGCGGTCACCTGGACCCGGGTTCCCGGCGGATTGTGGCCGATCGCGTTGGTCAGCAGGTTCACGAAGACCTGCTCCATCCGGTCGTGGTCGGCCCACACCACGGGCAGGCCGGCGTCGCAGGTCAGCGAGACCGACGCCGCGTTGTCCCGGGGCAGGCAGGCGATCGCCGCCTCGAGCACCAGCCGGATGTCGCACCAGTCCCGCTGCAGGCGCATGATGCCCGATTCGATCGCGGAGAAGTCGAGCAGGTCGTCGACCAGCCGGCCGAGGCGCGCGGACTCGGCCGCGATCCGGTCAAGGAAGCGCTGCTGCGAGTCGCCGTCCCAGGTCACGTCCGGCTGCATCAGGCTGGACGCATAGCCCCTGATGGCCGTCAGCGGGGTCCGCAGCTCGTGGCTGAGCCGGGACAGGAAGCCGCGCTGCAGCTCGCGGGACCGGCGCAGGGCCGCCGCCTCCTGGTGCGCGTGCGCCGCCTCCTCGCGTTCGAGGGCGAGCCGAAGCGAGTTCGCCGCGTCCTCCATCAGCGCCGTCTCTTCCTTGGTGGGCGGGACCCGCCGCCAGCTGGCCAGCAGCACGGTGGGCCCGCCGACCGCCATGAACGCCGCCGCCCGGGCCCGGTGCCTGCGGCTGCTGCGCAGCTGCCGGGCCACGCCATCCGGGGGGGCGCTGGACAGCGCGTCCCCGGCCATCTCGCGCAGCGAAGGCGCGGCGGAGGCGGGGTCGGTGCCGTTCGGCCCGGCGTAGGCACGCCAGCGGGCCGGCTGGTCCGGCGGCTGGGTGATCAGCGCCACCTCCTCGGCCTGCAGGCCATGGCGCAGCGACTGGAGCGCGATGACCAGGCCCTCGCTGACCAGGACCGGACCGGCCAGCGTCTCCAGCACTTCCCTGATCGTCTCGAGCACCCGGTTCCTGGTGGTCACCTGGTCCAGCAGCCGGTCCCGCTCGATCGCGCTGGCGGCGTAGCCCGCATAGACGGTGACCAGATCCAGTTCGTCTCGCTGCGGCGCGCCGTGCTGGGTGCGGAAGACCGTGATCACGCCGCTGAGCCCGCTCGGGCCGAGCACAGGGACCGACCACGAGCTGGCCACCTTGACCGTCTTGGCCAGGTCGCGGAAGCTCCGCCAGGCCGCGCCGGCCCGCACGTTGTCGGCGATGACCGGGCGCTCGTCCGCCGCCGCCAGGCCCACCGGGCCGCCGCCGGGCCCGAACGGCAGCCTGGCCCACGGCTCGAGCTGACCGGGCGCGAAACCGAGCGACGCGGCGCAGAGCAGGGTCCGGTCGCTGACCAGGTGGATGCACAGCCGCTCGCTGCTGAGCGCGGCGCCGAGCGCGGACAGGATCAGCGACAGGCTGGACGACGGGTCCGCCGAGACCAGCCGGTCGGTGAGCCCGTGGAGCCGGGTGAGCTGGCGGCGCGCGGAGGAATCGATCTGCTGGCCGGAAAGCAGCGCCACCACGTCATCGGGGTGGGTGTCGGCCGGGCGCAGGTCCGCGACGATCCGGCCCTGGCGCAGCACCACAATGCGATCGGCGAGCCGGAACATCTGGTCGATGTCATGGCAGGCGAGCAAGATCGTCGTGCCTTGCTCCCGCAGGCCCATGATCAGCTCTTCTACCTGGACTGATTCCTTGACGCCGAGCGATGCCGTCGGTTCGTCGAGGGCCAGCAGCCGCGGTTTGCTGCCCATGGCCCGGGCCACCGCCACCAGCTGGCGCTGCCCGCCGGACAGCGCGCGGACGCAGCGGGTGGTGTCCTTGAGCGGGATGCGCAGCTCGGCGAGCAGCGACGCGGCGGCCGCGTGAAAGCGCGTGTCCGACAGCAGGAGCCGCCGCGATTCCTTGCCCAGCAAGATGTTGGACGCGATGTCCAGGTTGTCGCACAGCGCCAGGTCCTGCCAGACCACGGCGACGCCCAGCTTGGCCGCGCCGCCCGGATCGGCCGGAATGCGCCTGCCGCCGAGGTAGATCTCGCCGCTGGCCGGGACCACGGCGCCGGCGATGCAGCGCACCAGGCTGGTCTTGCCCGCGCCGTTCTCCCCGGCCAGGGCGACGAGCTCGCCGCTGCGGACGCTCAGGCTGACGTCATCCAGGGCCCGGAGCCGACCGTAGCTGACGCTCAGCCCGGACGCGGTCAGCAGCAGCCCCGCCCCCGCTGCGCCCGCCGGGACCGCGGCGCGGGCGGCGTCCCCGGCGTCGTCTCTGGCGCCTTGGGAGGCGCCTCGGGAGGCGCCTCGGGAGGCGCCTCGGGAGGCGCCTCGGCGGACGACGAGAGAACCGGTCATGCCGTCATTGTGTGGCCTCAATCGAGCACTTGGCCACAATGCTTGCCCACCATATGGATATGACCAGCGATTTTCATGGTTTTTAAATGTTAAAGGCGAATTCATCCTGATGTGTCAGCCGGGGTGCCGGGCGCCCGGTTCCGGACGGGACGGCCAATACCGGACCGGACGCGGTCGGCCAGCCGGCATTCGGCCCTCATCGTGACCTCAGGCGCCCGCAGATCACATGCGCATGGTCGGGCCTGAACTCGGCGTCGGCCATGATCGTGTGCCGTTGCTCCCGCTATGGCGGGGTTTTTGACCCGTGCTCAGCGGATCGCCCTCGCCGGGAGCAGGAGGGGCAGGGGCGCGGGGGTGAGGGGGATCTCGGTAGCGTGGGTAGCGGGTTGGCTGCTGGTCAGTGAGAGGAGGGGGCTGTGCTCGTTGCGTTTTCCGTTACGCCGCTCGGCACCGGGGAGGCGGTCGGCGAGGTGGTGGCCGAAGCCGTCCGGGTGGTCCGGGACAGCGGGCTGCCGAACCAGACCGACGCCATGTTCACCACCATCGAGGGCGACTGGGACGAGACCATGGCGGTGGTCAAGCGGGCTGTGGACGCCGTCGCGACCCGGGCGCCCCGGGTCAGCCTGGTGCTCAAGGCGGACATCCGGCCGGGAGTGACCGGAGCGCTCACCGCCAAGGTCGAAGCCGTGGAGCGCTATCTCCAGCCCTAACGGGGGCCGTCACGCCGGGCCTCGCATGATCGTGGATCAAAACTCCTGCCCCAGCGAGTACAGCGATCCACAATGATCGGCGGCAGGGTTCGGGGCAGGGGGACGGCCATCTAGGACGAGGGTCGTGGCTCCGCTGGGGGCGGCGCGTTGTCGGGGCCTGAGTTCATCTGCGTGCCGATGTTCATGCGCCAGCCGGACGCAGCTCCCATCGCGATCATGTTCATCATGCTCGTGTTCTCGGTGGCGCCGTCAGCGTAGATGATCGTCACCCCGTAGAAAGTGTCGTCGACAGGGCTGGGCGTCACGGTGGCCGTGGCCAGCCCGGTGCGCGCGTCCGCCGAGTACCTGAGGTCGGCCTTGGTGAGGCGGACGGGCGGGATCTCGGCGGCCACCGCCAGCAGTCCGGCGCGGTCGTCCCCGGCGAGGGCACGCAGGTAGCAGCGGATGAGCCCGGCCTGCGCCGGGCTGGCGGTACCGCGTACCTGAAGGGGCCAGGAGCATGCTGGCGTGCCCCAGGTCTCGATGACCTCCCATGTCGCGTGCCCGGCCCAGGCGAGGTAGACCCCGGCCACGATGATCATCGCCGCCCACGCGGCCAGCCCGTGCCGAGGGTGAAGCCCGGGCAGGCCCGCGGTGTCGGCCGGCGCCTCGATCATGTGCGGATACTAGCCGCAGCGCGGCCGGGAGCGGCCGTTCCCCAGGCGGGGATCAGGGGACGCCGAGCAGGCGGGGATCAGGGACGCCGAGCAGGCGGGGATCAGGGGACGCCGAGCGGGCGGGGATCAGGGGACGCCGAGCAGGCGGGGATCAGGGGACGCCGAGCAGGCGCAGCACGGCGGTGGTGGCCGCGGCGGCGATGACGACGACCAGGAACGGGACCTTACGCCAGGCGAGAACCCCGCCGACCAGGACCCCGGCCGGGCGGGCCACGCCGGAGAAGCCGTGTCCCTCGGTCAGCGCGGTCGTGGCCACCAGGGCGGCCAGCAGGATCACCGCAGCGGCCTCGAGCAGCTTCCTGGCCCGGGGCGGGAAGCTGATCCGCGCGCGCAGCAGCTGGCCGGATAGCCGGAAGGCGTAGGTTCCGGCGGCCAGGGCGGCCATCCCGGCCACGACCAGCGTGCCGTCCCTCACCGGGCCTCCACCGGGTGCTCATCGGTTTTCCTGGCGATCTCCGGGGCAGCGCCCGGTGCCCGGACCAGCAGGAGCACCGCCGCCAGGGCCAGCAGCACGGGCAGCCCGGCGGGCAGGAACGGCGTCGCGGCCAGCGCGATGGCCGCGCCGGCCAGCGCGGCCCGCAGCGTCATCCGGTCCCGCAGGTCCTTGACGATCAGGGCCAGGATCACCGCCGGGAACATCGCGTCCAGGCCGAACGTGCTGGTGTCGTGCACCGTGGAGCCGATCAGCGCGCCGAGGACCGCGCCGCCGGGCCAGCAGATCAGCACGCCGAGGCCGCAGGCCCAGTAGGCGGCGCGCTTACCCGGGAGATCCTCCTGGGCCAGCGCGAAGACCACGCTCTCGTCGTTCATCAGGTGCGTGCCGATCAGCCGCCGCCAGCCCCGGCCGGTCACCTCGGGAAGCGCCAGGCCGTACGGCAGGTGGCGGGCGTTGACCAGCATCCCGGCCAGCGCCGCGGCGATGGGGCTGCCGCCCGCCGCGACGATCCCGACGAACAGGAACTCCGACGCGCCGGCCAGCACGAGCACGCTCTGCGCCGCGGGAACCCAGAGCGGGAATCCGGAGGCGACCGCGACGGCGCCGTAGGACAGGCCGATGAACGACACGGCCAGGCAGGTCAGTGCGATGTCACGCAGGACGCCGCGCTCTAGAGTTCTCCCTATCGAACTCATGGAGCTTATTCTGGACACCAACCCCGTCGTTCGTCAAAACGAACGGATGAACTTATATGACGAACACCGAGCCATGACCGACACCGAGCCATGACCGACACCGAGCCATGACGGACACCAAGCCATGACGGGCACCGAGCCGGGCGGACAGCCTGCCGCCCAGGCGAAGGCGCCGCTCGAGGTCATCGCGGCCTCGCTGCGCCGGGAGCGCCGCCGGTCCGGGCTGTCACTGACCGAGGTGGCCCGCCGGGCCGGGATCGCCAAGTCCACGCTGTCCCAGCTGGAGTCGGGCACCGGCAACCCCAGCCTGGAGACGCTGTGGGCCATCTGCGTCGCGCTGGACGCCCCGTTCTCCCGGCTGCTCGACCCGCCCCGGCCGTCCACCCGGGTGATCCGGGCCGACGAGGGCCCCACGGTCGCCGCGGCCGAAGCCGACTACCAGGCCACCCTGCTCGCCGCCTGCCCGCCGGGCGCGCGCCGCGACGTGTACCGGATCCAGGCCGAGCCCGGGCACGCGCGCGCGTCCGAGCCGCACATGCCCGGCGTGGTGGAGCACGTGGTGATCGGGGCCGGGCGCGCCCTGGTCGGGGTGGCAGGCGAGCCGGCCGAGCTCCGCCCGGGGGACTACATCCGCTACCCGGGCGACGTGCCGCACGTGTTCGAGGCGCTGGAGCCCGGGACCCGCGCCGTGCTGCTGTCCGAGCACACCTAGGAGCTACGCGGGGGCCTCCGCCGGGATCTGCTCGATCAGGGCGGCCAGGCCGGCCTCGTCGAGCAGGTCGGCGGGACGGACGGTCTGGTCGTGGGCGACGTAGTAGAATGCCGCCCGGACTTCGCTGACCGCGACGCCCGCCAGGGCGGCCCAGGCGATGCGGTAGGCGGCGAGCTGGACAGACACCGCGTGCCGTTCGGCTTCGGACCTGGGCGGCTGGCCGGTCTTCCAGTCGACCACGTCGTAGCCTCGCTGTGCTCGAACCGGGACCGGAGCGCGGCCAGGTCGGCTTCGTTCCGTAGTCCGGGCGAATCCCCGTCCCCGTCCTCCGGCCCGAACAGGGCGTTGTCGTCGATGAGCAGCTGCTGGCCGTAGCGCTGCTCCAGCCACTGATGGAAGGCGGTGCCCCGGCGGGCCTGGCGGGCCGGCGGCCGCGGCATGGGCCGGCGGACCTGCCGGGCCAGCTCGGCCGGGTCCCGGGCCAGCGACACCAGCGACGACACCGACAGCCGGGCGGGCAGCGTCACCTGGGTCGCGCCGTCGCCCCGGCGCTGCGCCCGCTCGGCCAGCAGCAGCCCGGCGTCCCGGTCCCACGCCGCCGCCAGCTCCCGGTCCGGCTGCGAGAGGGGGTCCGGGGGGCTCGTCCCCCCCACGGGCGGGTTCGGGGGGCTTGCCCCCCCCGGGGGGGTCTGGGGGGGTGGATCCTCCCCAGGAGCGGGGGCGTATGGGGGGGTCGCCCCCCCGGCCAGCAGAGCCAGCACTTCCTCCACCAGGGCGGCGGCCTCGCGGACGGCCTCGTAGTGCCGCCCGGCCGGGGTGGCCGGCCAGTCCGCCGCGTCCACCTCGGCGAGCAGCGGGTTCTCCGCGTCGGGGTCGGGAGCGGGCGCCCACGCCGAGACCTGGGCCGCGCCGGACTTGCGGACCTCCTCAAGGAACGGCGAAGGCCCCAGGCAGCTGGTGCCGCCCTCGCCCCACCAGTAGCCCGAGCAGCCCAGCCAGAACGCCGCCCGGGTGGCCGCCACGTACATCAGCCGGCGCTCCTCGGACAGGTCCCTGGCCGCGCAGGCCTCGCCGAAGGCCTCCAGCGAGGCGGCGTCGAGGCCGAGGAGCTCGGGCAGGTCCCCCGCGTCCCCGCGCAGGCCGAACGGGATCAGCCGCGGATTGTCCGTCCACCGGGTGGACACCCGGGGCCGGGCCGGGAACACCTGCGACCGCTCCCCCACCGCCAGGCCGGGCACGAACACGGCCGGCCACTGCAGTCCCTTGGCCGCGTGCACGGTCAGCAGCTTGACCGAGTCCGACTCGCCGACCCGCCCGGTCTCCAGGCCGAACTCCTCCTGCTGCGCCGCGGTCAGGTAGGCCAGGAACGCGCCGAGGGTCGGCTCGGCGCCCTCGCCGGTGAACGCGTCCGCCACGTCGGTGAAGGCGTCCAGGTCGGCGCGCGCCGCGACCGGGTCCACCCCGGGCCGCGCCGCGACCTCGATGTCCAGGCCGAGCACGCGCTCCGCCTCCGCGGTCAGGTCGGCCAGCGGCCGCCCGATGTGCGCGCGCAGCCGCCGCAGCTCGCCGGCCAGGGCGTGCATCCGCGCGTAGCCGGCCCGCGAGTAGGCGGCGGGCTCGCCCAGGTCGTCGAGCGCCTCGACCAGGCTGCCGGTCTCCGCGGTGAGGTCGGTGACGGCCTCGGCGAGCGCGTCCGAGGCGTCCTGCTCCACGGCGGCCGCCCGCGTGACGGCCCGGCCGTCGCCCTCTCCGCTGGCCAGCGCCCGGGCCCGGCGGCCGAGCGCGACCAGGTCGCGCGGCCCGATCCGCCAGCGCGGCCCGGTGAGCAGCCGGGCCAGCGCGTCCGAGGCGCCCGCGTCGTGCAGCACCCGCAGCGTCGCCACCACGTCCTGCACCTCGGGCACCGCGAGCAGCCCGCCGAGCCCCACCACCTCGACCGGGATGCCGCGGGCCTCCAGGGCGTGCCGCAGCGGCACGAACTGCGACCGTTTCCGGCACAGCACGGCGATGTCCGACGGCCGCACCCCGGCCGCGCGCCGTTCCGGCCACGGCTGCCCGTCAGGCGCGTCGCCGGGCTGGCCGGCCAGCAGCGCGGCGGCCTGCGCGGCCACCCACTCCGCCTCGTCCAGGATCGTGTCAAGCAGGGCGCACGCCACCGTGCCCCGCTGCGACCGGTCCGGCGCGGACACCAGCCGGGGCACGTCGGGTGCCTCGTACCGCAGTTCCTCCTGGATGGCCGCGGCCGCGTCGAGCACCTGCGCGGAGTTGCGGAAGCTGGTGGACAGCTGCAGCACCGGGGCGGGCCCCGAGGGCGCCGAGGCGCCGAACGGCCGGACCCGGGCCACCACCGGGAAGTCGGCGGTGAACCGCCGCAGGTTGCCGGCGCTGGCGCCGCGCCAGCCGTAGATGGACTGGCACGGGTCACCGACCGCGGTCACCGGGTGCCCGCCGCCGAACAGCGCCTGCAGCAGCACCAGCTGGGCGTGGCTGGTGTCCTGGTACTCGTCCAGCAGGACCACCTGGTAGCGGGCGCGCTCGGCCGCCCCGACCTCCGGGTGCCTGCTGGCGATCCGCGCGGCCAGCGCCACCTGGTCGCCGTGGTCGAGGACCTCACGCGCCGCTTTGGCCGCCGCGTACCGGCTGACCAGCGGCAGAAGCTGCTCCCTGGCACGCTGGGTGGAGATTACCTTCCGAACGGATGCCGTTATCCGTCCCGGCAGCGCATCCTGCTCCGCCGTGAGCCACAGGCCCACGGCGGTGACGTCCCGGGTGTCGCGCAGGTGCTCGGACAGGTCGCCGGCCAGCTCGAGCACGGCCGCGGTGACCGTCTGCGGCGTCCAGGTGATCTCGTCCATCGGCCCGTCGTAGGCGGCCACGATCTGCGCCGCGAGCTGCCAGGACAGCGCGGGGGTGATCAGCCGCATGGACGGCTCGAGCCCTTCGCGCAGGGCGTTGTCGCTGACCAGCCGCCCCGCGTAGGCGTGATAGGTGCCGATCACCGGGTCCCCGCCGAACGGGTCCTCGGATCCGGCGGCCGCGCCCGCGGGCTGGGTGTCGCCGAGACCCGCGCGGCGCAGCCGCTCCAGGCGGGAGCGCACCCGGTCGGCGAACTCGGCCGCGGCCTTCCTGGTGAAGGTGAGGCCGAGCACCCGGTCCGGGCGGGCCATCCCGTTGGCGACCAGCCAGACCAGCCGGGCCGCCATCGTCTCGCTCTTGCCCGAGCCCGCGCCCGCGATGACCGCCAGCGGGCCGAGCGGCGCGGAGATCACCGCCGCCTGCTCCGGCGTCGGCTCGGGCAGCCGGAGCAGCCGGGCCAGCTGGCCTGGCCCGATGGGGGCCGGCCCGGCCGGGCCGGTGCCGGGCCTGACCGTGCTTGCCCCGGTCATGGGGTCACCTGCTCGCCCTCGGGGTGGACCGGGCAGCAGGAAGCGACCGGGCAGGTGCGGCAGCCGGGGTTCACCCGGGCCTCGAAGACGGGCCCGGCCATGCCGGCCGCCACGGTCTCCACCAGGTCCTTGGCCCAGCCTGGCTCGGCGTCCTCGGCCAGCGCGCCCTGGCGCTGCACCTTGGCCCGCAGCGTCACCCCGGCCGCCTTGCCGACCTGGACGAGCTCCGCGCCGCCCGGCTCGGCCAGGCCGAACCGCTCGAACGCGCCGAGCAGCACCGCCAGCTGGTAGACGCCGAGCTGCGGGTGGCGGCCGAGCTCGTCCTCGCGCGGCGCGCTGCCGCCGGTCTTCAGGTCGACGACGACCGCGCGGCCTTCCTCGTCCGATTCCAGCCGGTCCACCCGCCCGGTGATCTCCACCTGGCCGATCCTGACCTTGAGCGACTGCTCCACCGCGACCAGCTCGCGCGGGTTCGCGGCGTGCCAGTCGAGGAACCGCCGCACCATGCGCTCGGCCAGCGACCGCTGCTTCGCGCTGTACCAGGCGCTGCCGAAGTCGAGATGGTGCCAGATTTCATCGATGCGATCAGCCACGGCCCGTTCGGCTGCTCCCTCGGCCGCTAGTACGGCGGCCGCGTGGATCACCGTGCCCAGGTGGCGCAGGACATCGGTCCGCCCCGCGCCGACCGCCGCCTCGAGCAGCCAGCGCAGCCCGCACCGGGTGAACGACTCGACCTGGGAGGGAGACAGCCGGACCGCCTCGCCGCCGGTCACGATCGGGCCGGCGTCCGACAGCTCGGTCAGCGCGTACCACTCCCGGGGGTGCGCCGCGCGGACCCCGGCGCTGGCCAGCCGGGCCAGCTGCGCCGCCGCGGCCCGGCGGACGGCCGGCGGGCGCGAGGTGTCGGCGGCGGCCCGGCGCAGGTCGGCGACCAGCGCGGGCATGGACAGCCAGTGGTGCCCGCCGTGCGCGTCGGCGACCCGCTCGATGCGGATGTCGTCGCCCGCCAGCTCGGTCAGGAACCGGGAAGGGCGCGTGTCGGTGTCCTCGCCGCCCGCGGCGGTGACGACGAGCCGCCGCCGGGCCCGGGTGACCGCCACGTAGAACAGCCGGCGTTCCTCGGCCAGCAGCTTGGCCGCGAGCATGGCGGCGTCCACGTCCGCGCTGAGGTGGACCGCCTCGGCGAGCTCGTCGACGCCGAGCAGGGACCCGCGCATCCGCAGGTCGGGCCAGGTCTCCTCCTGGACGCCCGCGACCACCACGACGTCCCACTCCAGGCCCTTGGACCGGTGCGCGGTCAGGATGCGGACGCAGTCCTCCCGGACGGCCCGCTCGGCCAGCGTGTCGCCGGCGATCTCCTGCCCGGACAAGCTGTCGGCGAACAGGCCGGGCGCGCCCGGCGGCATGCTGTCGGCGAAGTGCGCGGCCTTGTCGAACAGGGCAAGCACCGCGTCCAGGTCCCGGTCGGCGGCCGCGCCCGCCGGGCCGCCCGCCGCGCTGACGTGCTGCCACTGTCCGGCCAGGCCGGCGGTGTCCCAGATGGCCCAGAGCACGTCCTCGGCGCTGCCGCCCTTGGAGATGGCGTCCCTGGCCGTGGCGAGCAGCCCGGCCACGCGCTTGGCGGGCCCGGCCACCCGGTCCGGCACCACGGCCAGGTCCCGCGGGTCGAGCAGCGCGTGGACGAGCATGTCGCCGCCCGGCGGCCGGCCCGGGCTGCCCGGGTCGGCGTCGGCGAGCAGCTGCAGGGACCGGCGCAGGCGGCGCAGGCCGAGGGCGTCGGTACCGCCGAGCGGGCCGCAGAGGAGCTCGGCGGCGGTCGGCTCGTCCAGCTCGGCCGGGCGCAGCGCGCAGCGCAGCAGCATCAGCAGCGGCCGGGTGCCGGGCTCGTCGGCCAGCGGCAGCTCGTCCCCGGCCACCGCGACCGGGACATTGGCCGCGCTCAGCGCCCGGCGCAGCAGCGGCACCTGCCTGGTCGCCGAGCGCACCAGGACGGCCATCGACGACCAGGGCACCCCGTCGGCCAGGTGGGCGCGGCGCAGCGTGTCGGCGACCAGCGCGGCCTCCTGGGTCGAGCTGTCCGCGACCAGGATGCGGACCTCGCCGGGCGGGGCGCCGGGGACCGGAGACAGGTCACGGTGGCTGCCCGGCCGGCCCGATGCGCCCGACGCGCCGGACGCGCCAGGCGCGGCGGGCAGGCGGCGGGCCACCCGGCGGGACGCGGCCAGCAGGACCGGGCCGCTGCGGCGGCAGGCGCGCAGCGCCACCACCGGCGCCGGCTGGCCGTCCGCGGTGCGGAACCGGTGCGGGAACTCGGTGAGCGCGCGCACGTCGGCGCCGCGGAACGCGTAGATGGACTGGTCCGGGTCGCCGACCGCGATCAGCTCGCGGCCGTCCCCGGCCAGCGCCATCAGCAGCGACTCCTGGGCCGGGTCGCTGTCCTGGTACTCGTCGACCAGCACGACGTCGTACGCATCGCGCTCGCGCTGCCTGGTCTGTTCGCGGCCGAGCAGGGCCGCGGCGATGCGGACGATCTCGGCGTAGTCGTAGGCCGGGACCGGCGCGAGGTCGAAGCGCGCCGCGTACCGGTCGAGGAACGCCGCGGCCGCCATCCAGTCGTCGCGGTCCCGCTGCTTGCCCAGCTGGCGCAGCCCCCGGCCGTCAAGACCGCGCTCGGCCGCGCGCAGCAGCAGGTCGCGCACCTCCTCGGCGAAGCCCCTGGTGGCCAGGGCCGGCCGCAGCCGCTCCGGCCACCGGGCGCCGCCGTCCTGGGCCTCGCCTTTCAGCATGCGGCGTACTTCCAGGAGCTGCTCGGGGGCGGAGAGCAGCCGCGGCGGCTCGTCGCCGGCCAGCACGAACTCGCGGCGCGCCAGCGCGTAGGCGTAGCTGTGGAAGGTCACCGCCAGCGGCTCGCGGGTGGTCCGCCGCAGCCGGGCGGTGATGCGCTCGCGCAGCTCGGCCGCCGCCTTACGGCTGAAGGTGAGAACCAGGATCCGCTCGGGAGAGATGCCGCGCCGTTCGATCCGGTCGGCGACGGCGGCCACGATGGTGGTCGTCTTGCCGGTGCCGGGCCCGGCCAGCACCAGCAGCGGGCCGCCCGCATGGTCCACCACCTGCTGCTGCGCCTGGTCCAGCCGCGGCGCTTGGCCCGCGGCCAGGGGCCGGCGGACAAGGCGGTACGCGGGTGCGTGGGGCTGCTCCATCAGTACCGATTCCAGCAGACGGCACTGACATTTCCCGGCCGATCCGGGGAACTGCCAGCGTGTCGCGGCGGGGGCCGCGTCCCTCCCTGGCGGGCAGGTGGCCGATCTCCGGCGGGCCGGTGGCCGATCTCCGGCGGGCCGGTGTGGTCGCCGCCGCTGACCGGAGGGCCGGGCGCTATCCGCCGGAGCGCCTGGCTCCGTCCGGATGTGTGACTGCCGTGACGCAAGAGCGGGACGAGGTGCTCCTGGAGCTTGGCACCGCGGCGTTTCATGATCATGTGCAGAAACCGCCTCCCGCCCGCCTGGTCCCGGGTCGTCCGCGCCCGGTCGTCGGCTCTTTGTCTGCAGTTTCGGGGGTTATAGCCCCCGAAACTGCAGACAAATCGGCTGGCGCCGGGGGGCGGAGCGGGTTACGGGCGCCGGCACGCGCCGGGCCAGCGGGCGCGGCGCATGTCGACCCGGACCGGAGGGCGGGCCGAGCGGAGCGGGGTGCCTTCGGCCAGGTAATGCCGGAGGGCCACGCTGTCATGCCCGGGGGCCGGCGTGCCGTCGGAGTGAATCACCCGCCACCACGCCACGGCGCCGCCGTAGACGGCCATCACCCGGCCGACCTGGCGCGGTCCCGGCCCTGCGGCCAGGTACTCGGCGATGTCGCCGTAGGACATCACCCGGCCGGGCGGGATCGAATCCACGACGTCAAGCACGTGACTGGCGAAGTCGTCGACCGGGGGCGGTCCGCCGTCGCCTGCGCCGCGCGTCACCGGTCCGCCCGGCCCGCTGCACGGCGGAGCACGGCCAGCCGGGTCCCGGCCGCGGCCGCCAGCACCAGCGAGGACAGCGCGAGCAGCGCGAACAGGACGAGCTGGCCCGAGCCGCGCGGGCGGACCGGCTCGCGCGGAACCGCGCCGTGGTACCTGGCGGTGGCCTTGATGCTGGACACCGCCGCCCGGGCGCCCGCCAGTTGCCCGGCCCTGGCCAGGGCAGCGGCCGCGTCCACGATGCCGAAACCCACCTGGCTGTCGTAGCCCCCGGCCGGGCGGCCCGTGGTGGTCGAGGTCAGCGCGCTGGCCACCAGGTCGGGCGCGAGGGCCGGGTACCTCGACTTGATCAGGGCGGCCACCCCGGCCACGAGCGCGCAGGCCGGGCTGGTGCCGCTGACCCACCAGTACTGCCCGTCCCGGCCCTGGGCGGGCACCGACACGCCGGGCGCGGCCACTTGCACGGAGAGGTTCTCGCTGGAGAAGCCGGCCACCGCGCCGCTGAAGTCGACGGCGCCGACGCTGATCACGCCCGGGTAGTTCGCGGGGAAGGACTCGGGGGCCTCGCCGGCCCGGTTCGAGCCCGCCGGGCCGCCCGAGTTCCCGGCCGAGGCGATGACCACCACGCCGTGGTCGTAGGCCCGCTGCAGCTCCGCCCGGACCGTGCTGCTCGGCGCGCTGTAGCCGATCGACATGCTGATGACCCGCGCGCCGTGCGCCACCGCGTAGCCGATCCCGTCGGCCAGCGACTGCTGGATGACGGTTTCCCGTTCCCGCTCGTACCGGCTGTAGTGCGGGTCGCCGCGATCGGGGATCACCCGGATCGACAGGATCCGCGCCCGCGGCGCGATGCCGATGACCCCGCTGAGGCCCCCTTCGTGCCCGTGCCCGGCGATCAGCGACGCCATCCAGGTGCCGTGCACGCCCCAGTCCTTGCTGGCCGGGCTGGTGGTCACGCCGGTGTAGTCGGGACCAGTGACGACCGATCCGGCCAGGTCGCTGACGTACGGGTTCACCCCGCTGTCGATTACCGCGACGGTCACCCCGGCGCCCCGGGTCACCGACCAGGCCGCCTGGGCGTTGAGCATGTTCAGGACCCACTGCTGGTTGCCCCTGATGCTGTCCGCGGCCGCCGAGCGCGTCAGCTCGCCGCTTCCCTGCCGCACGGCCGCGGCGGCCGGGCCGGCCAGCGAGACCAGCCCGGCTGCGGCCATCGCGACCAGGCCGGCCGTGGCCAGCAGGGCGAGCCCCGGGCGCGCCCTCTGGTTCAGCCGGCCCCTGCCCAGCCGGCACTGGTTCAGCCGGCACGGGGTCAGCCGGCGCGGGGTCAGCATCCGGGTGCTCCCGGGCAGTGCGGCGGGGCAGGGCTAGCGGCGAGCACGTGCGCGACGGAACGCGCGACGCCCGTGGCCATGCTGGTCATCTCGGCGTCGGAGTACCCGTCGCGGGACACCGCCACCCGCGGGCGGCTGTCGGAGTACCCGACGGCGTACATGACGAGGTACGGGCCGGCCGTGAAGCTCTCGGAAACCTGCCTGTTGTAGTCGTAGAGACCGGCGCTCGTGCCGCCGAACCCCACCACCAGGACGCCAGCCGCCAGCCCGCCGCTGTGGCCGGCCTCGCGCGCCGCGGCCAGCCGTGGCGGTGTCAGCCCGCTGTCGGCGCTGGCGGCCGCGGCGTGGTTCGGCAGCACGGCGACGCCGACGGTCATCACGTAGCTCCTGGTGGCGTCGACGTAGGTCGCCCGGAGCACCGCCTCGCACCCGTTCCTGCGCAGCAACGCGCCCGCCGCCGCGCTGGTCACGGCCTTGGCGCAGTCCGATTCCTGCGGTGCGATGCTGACCCGGAGCGCGTCCAGGGCGAGCGGGGCCACGTCCTGGAGCGTCCGCGCGGAAAGCTGATAGGGGACGGAGGCCGGGAAGATCTGGCCGGCGGGCATCGTCTGCCAGCGGCGCAGGACCTCCCACGCCTCGATCTGGCGTTGCTGCGTCGCGGTGAAATGCCTGGGCAGTAGCTGGATAGCCACTCCGATCGCGGAAACGGCGAGCCCGGCGAGACCGAGGATCAGGGCGAGGATGGCGGCGGCGCGGCGGCCCCGGCCGCCCCGAACCTGGCGGCCGCCGTCTGTCCAGTCGGCCAGCATACCGTCACCGTGCATCTCGTCGCCTTGACCCCGGTTAAGGTATACCCCGGACGCGCGGCGCCATGGATCGCCTTGTGCCCCGGGATCCGCCGTCACAAGGAAAATGGTAGGGCTAGATTCAGGCACCTTGACGGGCCGGAGGGACCAATGCCCTGGTTTGACCTGCCATTGGATCAGTTGCGCGAATATCGGACGGATACCGCGGAGCCGCCAGACCTCGATGTATGGTGGCGGCTGCGCCTCGACGAGGCCCGCGCCGCAGCCAGCCCGCCGACTCTGACCAGGCACGAAGCCGATATCTACGCGCCAGTCGAGGTGTACGACACGGAGTTCTCCGGGGCGGGCGGCGACCGCATCAGGGCCTGGTACCTGCGGCCCGCCGACGCGGACGGGCACACGCCGGTGGTGGTGAAATTCATCGGCTACGGCGGCGGCCGCGGCATGGCCGCCGAGCACGCGTTGCTGCCCGCGCTCGGCTACGCCGTATTCGTGATGGACACCCGGGGTCAGGGCGGGCGGTGGACCACCGGCGCCACCGGCGACCGCCAGGGCGACCCGGCCGCGGGGCCGGAGAACGCCCAGGTGATGACCAGGGGCATCGCCCAGCCTGAGGGGTACTACTACACCCGCTTGTTCACCGACGCCGTGCTGGCCGTCGAGGCGGCACGTGAGCTGACCGGCGCCCCCCGGGTCGCGGTGAGCGGCGTCAGCCAGGGCGGCGGACTGGCCCTGGCCGCGGCCGCGCTGGCCCCGCAGGCCATCGCGGTGTGCCACGCCGACGTGCCGTTCCTGTGCGACATCCAGCGCGGCATCACGCTGGCGCCGGACGCGCCGTACACCGAGGTGCCCGAGTTCCTCGCGCACAACGTGGACCTGATCGCGGCCGCGCTGGACACCCTGCGCTACGTGGACTGCGCGCTGCTGGCCCGCCGGATCACCGCGCGCTGCCTGCTCAGCGTGGGCCTGATGGACACGATCTGCCCGCCGTCCACGGTGTTCGCCGCGTACAACGAGATCACCGCGGGCAAGGACATTTCGGTGCATCCGTTCACCGGCCACGTGGTGCCGACGGCGCACGTCGAACGACAGCTGCGTCACCTCCGGGATTTCCTGCGCTGAACCGGGGAGGCAATTGTCCTTTAGGGTGACCGGTAGCAGCGCTGCGGATACCTCCGGGAGGTCCTTCGTGACTGAGGGGAATGGGCATGTCATCGACCCGAACGGCGACGCTCGCCGGGCCCTGCACGAGGCCGTGGCCGAGCACGGGCCGGAGGCGTTGTCCAACGCGGTCATCATGTACAACGTCTGCCGGGACCATCTCATCGGCCTGCCCGGCGAGTCCATCCTCATCGGCAGCGCGGCCCGCAGTGACGTGCCGGCGCTGCTCCGGGACCTGATCCCCCGCCTGGGCAACTACGGTGCGATCCAGTCAGCCGCGGCCGCCGTGGCCGAGGAGCATGAACTGGACCTGGCGGCGTGCCTGTGGGTGGTTCGGGAGTTCGCCCGGGCCCTGGGTCACATAGCGCCCGGGCCCGCGACGGGCGGCTCCGGTTCCTTCCCCGGTCTCGGCCCGCGCCCGGTCACCACGCCCGCTCCCCGCCCCATCCCCGGCCCCGCCCCGGTCTCGGGCGCTGGCTCCGACGAAAACACCGCGCAGGTCGGCGTGGTTCCGGCCGCCGCGGGCGCGGAGGAATCCCGGGCCGCCGCGAGCGCCGGCCCCGCGAGCGATACGTCAGGGGGCGGCTCCGCCGAGGGCGGAGCGTCCCGGAGCGGCTCCGCGGAGGGCGAGACATCCCGGAGCGGCTCCGCCGGGAGCGAGACGTCCCGGAGCGGCTCCGCGGAGGGCGAGACATCCCGGAGCGGCTCCGCCGGGAGCGAGACGTCCCGGAGCGAGGCCGGCGCAGGCGCCGAAGGCCAGGGCCCGGCAGGCGGAATCGGCCCGAGTGGGGCCGCCGGAGGGGGCAGCGGCGCACGCATGGCTAACCCCGGCGGGACCGGCGAAGCCGGCCACGCGGAGGGCAGTGTCAGCGGAGCCCCTCAGGGCAGCACGATGGCAAGCAGGGCCCAGGGCAGCACGATGGCAAGCAGGGCCGCCGAAGGCGGCCGGGCCGCAAGCGCTAGCTTCGCCAGCGGCGGGGCTGGGGGTGGCGGTCAGGAAGGCCGCGGGCCCGGAGGAAGCGGCCCGGCAGGAAGCGGCCCGGCAGGAAGCGGCCCGGGAGCAAGCGGCCCGGCAGGAAGCGGCCCGGCTGCGGGGGGCACTCCTTGGGGCGGCCCGGGGGGCGGCGGTGCCGGCTCGCCTGGAGGACCCGGCCTGCCGCCGCAGGGGCCGCCGGGGGCGGGGGGCACGCCGCCGCCGCAGGGGCCGGGAGGTACCGGAATCCCGCCGCAGGGGCGGCCGCCGGGGAGATCGCGGGTGTTCACCCGCAACACGCTGGGGGTGGGCGCGGCCATCGCGCTGGTCGCCGGGTATCTGGGGGTCGCGGCGGTGGCGCACCTGAGCCCGTTCCCGGCCAAGACGGTGGCGGCGACCTCGAGCCAGTCCCCCGGCCCGGGGACGAGCACGGGGACCAGCACGAGCGCGAGCCCGAACGGGTCACCTGACGCGTCTCCGGACGCCAGCCCGACGTCGGAATACAACATCCTGCTGACCAAGATCCCGAGGGCGGTGCAGGGCCAGAACAACTGCCGCAACGCCGGGACCGAGTTCGGCGCGACGGCGGTGAGCCAATGCTCCGGCACGCGCGGCCCGGCCGCCGGGACCGTTCTCGTCTACTACCTGTTCCCCAGCCCGGCCGCGCTCGCCACCGGGTTCAGCAACCTCCTCAAGCAGGCAAATTTCAAAAAGAGCCGGGAGTGCACCACCAACAACAAGTTCACCGACTTCCTCATCAACTGCGAGTCGGGTTTCACCAGCACGACACCGGACGTGAAGGGCAGCATCGCGGAGTACACCAACACCAGCAACCAGCCCCTCATCGTCACCAGCGACAGCCGGCAGAACGTCATGGCCGTCATGGTCGGGACCAACGCCGGCGACCTGCTGGCGTACTGGAAGCGGCTGACCTGGGTCGTGCCGTAAGGCGCGTCAGGGCTGGCCGGGCGGTTTGGCGTTGTTCCCGGTCCCGGTGACGAGCCGCCATATGCCCCACGCGGCCGCCACCAGACCGCCGATCACGACGATGGCCACGCCGCTGGCCGCGCCGATGATCAAGAGCACGATCCCGAGGCCAAGCGCGATCGCGCCCACGGCCAGCCCCGGCTGGGACCTGGTGGCCGGGGCGGGCGGCCGGGGCGGCCGCGGCCCGGGCGGCCCGGGCGCGGGCGGCCCCTGGCCCTGGGGCGCGTACCCCCGGGGCATGGGCGCGGGCGGCACGGATCCGTGGTAGCCCGGCCCGGGCTGGCCCTGGGCCGGAACTGGCGGCGGCAGGGACCACCAGATGGTGTCGCCGGGCGGCACCATCGTCTGCCGCAGCTGCGGCATCGGCCCGGTGCCGGCCATGCCGAGCGGCGCGGACAGCGGAGGCGGGGCGGGCAGCGGGGCGCCCGACGGCGCTCCGGCCGCCGATGGCGCGGCGACCGCCGGCGGGGCGGCCGCGGACGGCGGGGCGGTGGACCGCGGGGTGCCCGGGGGTGGCGGGGTGCCCGGGGGTGGCGGGGCGGCTGCGGGCCGGGCGGCCGCGGGAGGCGCAGCCGCCCCGGGCGGGGACGCCTGGGGCCGGGGCCGGGAAGACGACGCCGCGGCTCCGGGGCCGGTGGCCGGCTTCTTCTCCCACCAGCGCTGATCGGCCGGGATCTGGGGTCGCGCCGGGGGCGCCGCCTGCCGGTCCAGGGTCATCTCCAGGCTCTTGCCCGACACCCAGTCCGGCGCGCAGCACTCCTGCAGCCGCCGGGCGAGCTCGTCGACCTGCGGGTCCCCCAGCGCGGCCAGCTGCTTCCAGGCCTCGGTCTTGAACGGGGGGAAGAAGTCGTTCTTGGCGAACAGCAGGTTCTTGGAGTTGTACAGCGCCAGCCAGATCCCGGGGTCCTTGCCAAGCGCGGTCAGCGACACGTAGATGACCAGGGCGGAGAAGGTGTCGAGCCACCGGTCCCAGACGTGCGCTCCGGGATGCTGGTAGTTCGGGTGGCCGAACTCCGTGGGCGGCGCCTGCCCGGCCAGCTGCGGGATCCAGACTCCGTCGAAGTCCACCAGGCGGAGCTGCCCCTCCTGGTCGACCATGATGTTGCCGTGCTGCAGGTCGCCGTGCGCGAACTCGCTGCGCTGCAGCAGCGCGACCAGCTCGCGCCAGCGGCCGGCCAGCGTGGTCAGGGCAGCGGCGTTGGAGCCCGCCACCAGGAAGTCCACGTACTCGTTGAGCGTCCGGCCGTCGATCCACTCCATGGTCAGCACCGGCCAGGGCACCCGGTTGACCATGATCGCCCCGTCGAGCCAGGTGGTGCCCGACACGTACGGGCTCAGGTCGTGCCCGGCCAGGTAGGCGCCCAGCGCGCTGTAGCGGTCCCGGCTGGAGGCGTCGTTCCTGATGTAGCAGCGCAGCGCCTGGGGCTTGCCCTCCACCGAAGCCTGGAACACCACGGCGCTGCTGCCCCGGGCCAGCGTCGGCCCGAGGCTGTCCCAGACGAACTCGGCGGCCTGGAGTTTCGGCACGGTGAAGGTGCGGGACGGCGCCTGCACCGCCTTGTAGTAGTCACCCGCGGCCGGGAAGGTGGTCGCGGCGGGATGCCCGGTCACCGGCAGGCCAGCAGGAAGGCGGGCTGGCCGGCCAGCATCCGCAGGCGCATGAGCGTCACGTCGTCGTTCTTCATCCTCTTAGCGCTGTTCTGCTCTCTCCGTTGATCCTCGACCAGCCGGGCGAACACGTCGGGGTGCGCCAGCGTGGTCAGGGTGTCCCAGACCTTGGCCTCGTCCCGCTCGATGGCGCGCAGGATCCACTGGGCCATCGCGTCGGTGGCCGCGAACAAGAAATCGCCGGCCTGGAGCACTCCGCCGCCGAGGAGCAGGCGTTCGGTCATCCGGTCCAGGCTGGCGGGCGAGGTGTGCACGCCGTCGGGCAGGGTGCCGAAGTCCTCGGGCCCCATCGGCGGGAACGCGGCGATCAGGCGGCCCGCCCGGACGTGGAAGAGCACCGTGTCGCCGAGGGCGACGGCCCGCCAGTAGGGTTCGGGGCCGTCGAGCCCGTAGATCTCGAAGCCGAGCATGGTCGCGAACGAGCCGACCTCGGCGAACTTGCGCTCCTCGATGATGCTGTCGAAGTCCCGTACGTCCGCGGCCCACCGATCCTGCATCTGCGCGAACCAGGCGCGTATGGCGGCCGGCTCGAGCCGGGGCCCCTCGGCTCTCGGGTCTCCGCCGGCCTGCGGCACGAACGACCGCACCAGCTGGTCCACCCAGCGCACCGGGTCGTAGGCGCCGGTAGCGCCGTCGAGCACGACGAACCGGGCCCGGCGCGGCACCCCGGTCCCGTCGGCCACGACGCCACCGCAGGCGCCGTCCTGCCATTCGCCCGGGGCGTTGCCGTCCTTGGCTGCGCTGAAGGTGACCGTCTGGATCTGCATGAGCGGGCCAGCTCAGTCCCGCACGTCGACTTTGGTGCCGACTTCGAGGAACCTGACCAGCATCGTGGCGTCGGCGTTGAAGCCGAACCCGCGCGCGCCGGGTTCCACCATCGTGCCGGTGCTCTGCGCGTTGACGATCATCGGCGGGGGCAGCGGGCTGCTGATCCGGAACAGCTGGGGACCCGGCTCGGGCAGGCCGTAGTCCGTCGCCGGGAACAGCACGCCGTTGGATGCCGACGGCGACAGGAAGATGTTGAAGAACAGCGCAGGCCCGTCACTGGTCTGGATGTTGACCAGCCGCTGGGCCCACTCCTCCAGCGAGGCGCCCTCGTAGGGGCTGTCGGTCACCATGCCGTCGGTGATGTTGATGATGATCGGCGGGAACGAGTCCGGGTGCGCGCTGGCCCACTCGTAGACGTGGGCGCCGGCCACCGCGACCGCCTGGCACATGGGGGTGCGGTAGCCGTGCACCGGCTCGACCCAGACCGGAACCCGGCTCGGCGGCGCGCCGAAGTCCACCGACGGCGTCTCCCTGACCGCGATCGGGTTGTCCCGCAGATCGGGCAGCGCGACCAGCGGCTGGCCGGCCAGCTTGCCGCCGAAGGCCGGCTCGACCCCCTCGCCGCCGGCCACCGGGCGGATGCCATAGCCGAAGATGCCGACGTCGAAATAATGCCGGGCCTTGCCCGGCTCGCCCTGCGACGTGAAGAGCAATTCAAGCAAGATCTCATTGAGCACCCGGGCCGCTCCCTGAGCCAGGGTCTCATGGCTGCTGGCCCAGGCGGACTTCATGGAATCGGAGCGGTCGAGCAAGAAAACCACGCAGCCCGGATCTCTCCGGCTGATATCCCTCTCATACATGAAATGACCTCCGTTGCTTACCGGCGATAACGAGAACGCGAGCCTGGACGGTTCAGGGAGGCATGACCCGGACCGGCGGCCACGGGGTGCCCGGCTGCCAGGTCCAGGTGTACTCGCAGGACTCGCAGCGGAAATCCCAGCCGCTCCTGGCCCGCCTGATGTCGAGCCGGAACCCGCCGCAGCGCGGGCACTGCGCGATGAGGGTGGACGCCAGGTAGGTGGACAGGTCCGGGGCGGGCGCCCGCTTGGCGCCCGGGCTCGGCGGCGGCGCCCCCTGGGGCGAATCCCACCAGGGCGCGTCCGGCGGTCCCGACCCGGCGGCCTGCCCCGGCTGCGACCCGAGCGGCAGCAGCTGGACGACGGTCTCTTTCGCGGCGGACGGGGGCCCAGAGCCGCGGCCCGGCCCGTCGCGCCCACCCCGGGCCGGGGCGACCGAACCCGGGGCCACCGGATCGGCGGCGAAGGACGCGGGCGGGGCGCCCCGAGTGGCCTGGGGGGCGGGCGCCGCCGGGCGGCCCCGGATCGGATACTGACCGGTCTCCGCCTCGTGCTGACCGCCGGCCATCAGCTCGGGCGACCGGGCCGGGGACCGGAACAAGATCACGACCCCGATGCCGCCCGCGACGACGGAAACGATCACCGCGATGGTGACCGAGGCATGCACCAGGGTGGCCGCGGCCAGGCCGCCGATCAGCGCGGCGGCGATGACCAGCAGCGCCCAGCCGAACTGGACCGGGCCGAACTGGCCCGGGCCGAACTGGCCGGGGCCCGCCTTGGCCGGCTGCTGCCTGCGGCGGCCGTGGGAGTTCACTGGCCCACCTGCGGCACCTGGGGGGTCAGCCGGAACGTCACCAGCTGGGACCCCGTCCCGACGTCGGCCGCGGAGCAGATCAAGCCCGCCACCACGTGGGTGTCGCGGGACGCGCTGCCCCACCCGATCGGCGGGTCGATGCACACCTGGTACTGCCCGGCGGGCACGGTCGCGGCGAACTGCAGGGCCAGGTTCAGGGTGCCCGACGCGACGCTGGCCAGCGTCCCGTTCCTGAGCACCTTCACCGGGCTGCCGGCCACGCTCAGGCCGGCGTTGCCCTGCTGGACCACCTTGACGGTGAGCCTGACGGCGGGCCCCGTGGCGGCGGCCGAACTGGCGCTGGGGCTGGCGCTGGGACCCGGCGTGCTGTTGTGCACGGGTCCGGGCGTCTTCGTCGATGCGTGGCCGGTGAAACCGCCAATGACCAGCACCGCGACGAACGCGGCGGCTTGCGCGAACAACGGCGCGGCAAGCTTCCTGCGGTCGAGCATGACCACCGGAGGAATCCCCTCCTTTCCCGGCTCGGGCGCTACTAGCCTGTCACGGACCTGTCGCTACTGCTCCCACCACGGCCTGGGGGCTGGCCTCTGCTGTACCACGGTCGGCCGCAACCCGGTGGGCAAAGTGGCGGAATTCTCGGCCGCGGCGGCGCGGGCCGGCGCGGGCCTGGCGCCAGGCGCAGGCGCGGGTACGGCGCCGGCCGCGGGCACGTGCTGCCACCATTCCTCGCGCGGCCCGGCCGGGGCAGGGTAGCCCGCCGGGCCCGGGTGGGGCATCGGGGGCAGGTGCGGGGGCGGGGCGGCGGCGGCCCAGGGCGCGGGCGCTCCCGGCTGGCCCGGCAGGCCGGCCGGCGCCGCCAGGCCATCCGGCGCGGCCACCGCGTGGCGCGGCAGCCAGGCTCCGGCCCGGGCGTAGCCCAGGAACAGCAGCACGCTGACCAGCGTGATCAGGACCCAGGCGGGATGACTGTTGATCGGGTTCCAGTCGTTGAGGCCGTGCAGGACGGCCGCGATGGCGATCCCGACCACGCCGATCGGGTACTTCCGGTTCTGGCCGGTGATGGCCAGGCCGATGAAGTACCCGGTGATGCCGGCCCAGCAGGCGTGGTCGATCGGGTCGGTGAGGAAGCGCCAGACGTACTGGATGGTGAGGGTCTGCAGGTCCAGGCCGGTGGCGTTGCCGGAAAGCGAGCCGAGGACGTTGGTGAAATAGTGCACGACCTCGGCCGCGCCGAACACCAGCCCGCTCACCGCGCCGAGGAACAGGTAGTCCCTGGGCGTCTGGGTGTGCCAGTAGCGCCGCCAGATCCACGCCACCGCCACGATCGGGATGGCCTTGGCCAGCTCCTCGGGGATGCCGATGGTGAACACGTCCAGCAGGCTGCTGGTGCCCGCGTGCAGCTGGGTCTCCAGGAAGACCGCGATGGGCGCCTGCGTGACGATGCCGACCACCGCGACGGCGGCCAGCATGGCCCGGCTGACGTGCTGCGGGCGGACGATGACGCCGAGCAGCAGCAGCCATGCCACCGCGAAGTAAGCCGCGAAGATCCAGGCGATGTCGCGGATCTTGGCTTCGGTCGGGTTGTTGAGCATGACCAGCGCGATGGGCGGCACGCAGACCAGGGCGACCAGCAGCAGCACCGGCCAGCTGCGCAGCGCCGGGTCGCGGGCCCAGTGCCGCACCGGCACCAGCGAGGAGAAGGAATACGAGGGAAATGGCCCGGCGGGGGGCCGGCCGGAATTAGGAATGTAGCCCCCACCCATAATGCCCACCCTTCCGCGACCTTGCCGGAATAGGCCGCTGGGCCAGGGTCCGCCGCCCCTAGCTGTCCAAAGTCCCAGCCGTCTAAGTCCCAGCTGCCCCAATCCGTGGAAGGTCCCCCCGCCCGCCAGGTCCGGGCATTCAGAACGCAGCCCGGCTCACGGCGCGCGTGCGCCTGCTCCGAACGCCAATCCTAAACTAGCCGTGATGGCTTGCACTAGAGATCGCTTTTACGAGCCATCGCCCGCGATGGGGATGATTTCAGTCGCCGATAACCACCCGGTTGGTCAGCGTGCCGATGCTCTCGATCGTCACGGAGACCTCGTCGCCGTCGGTCAGCGGGCCCACGCCGGCCGGCGTCCCGGTGAGCAGGACGTCCCCCGGCAGCAGCGTCATCACCTGGCTGACGTAGGCGATCAGCGCGGGCACGTCCCACAGCAGCTCGGACGTGCGGGCCTGCTGCCTGACCGCGCCGTTCACCGTGGTGACCAGCTCGAGGTCGGCCGGGTTCGTCCCGGTCTCCATCCACGGCCCGAGCGGGCAGAACGTGTCGAAGCCCTTGGCCCGGGTCCACTGCCCGTCCCTGGCCTGCAGGTCGCGCGCGGTGACGTCGTTGGCGCAGGCATAGCCGAACACCACTTCCTCGGCGCGCTCCCGCGGCACCCCGCGGCAGAGCCGGCCGATGATGACCGCGAGCTCTCCCTCGAAGTCGACCCGGTCGGTGAGCTTCACCGGGTACTTGATCGCGTCCCCCGGCCCGGTCACCGAGGTCGACGGCTTGAGGAAGAGCACCGGCTCGGACCCCTTGACCGGCGGCTCGCCGTTCAGCTCCCGCACGTGCGACGCGTAGTTCCGGCCCGCGGCCACCACCTTGCTCGGCAGCACCGGCGCCAGCAGCCTGACCTCGGCCAGCGGGTAATTGTTCCCGGTCAGCCGGACCCCGCCCGGATCGACGCCGAACGGGTGCCCGTACAGCTCCGCGATCGTCAGTCCCGGCCGCGGCGGCTGCCCCGGTCCTCCGCTGGCTGGCTCGCCCTCGACTACGCCGTACGCGACCCCGTCGCCCTTGGCAAATCTCGCGATACGCATTACTGCTGGTAGCCCTCGACCTCGCTGACCGGCCGCACCATCGCCTCGTCCGGGTTCTCGCCGAACTCACGGCGGGCCCGCCGCTGCCGCAGCAGATCCCAGCACTGGTCCAGCGCCTCCTCGGCGGAGCGCAGCTGCTCCCGCTCCTCCGGGGCGGTGAGCTGGCCGGCGGCGAGCTGCTGCCTGAGCTTGTGCTCGGTCTCGATCAGCTCATCGATGTGAGCCATGATCTGCTTGTCGTCCATGCCCCTACCGTAAATCCCTGACCGTCCTGCTGCGGCCCTGGGCTGTTAATTGGCCGAACGGGCCGGGGTGAAACGTATATTCCGCCCGGTGATCGGCGCCGCGATCGGCGGCACCGCGAAGTCGAGCAGCCGCTCCCCCTCGGCGGCGATGGCGTCCCGGTCGGCGGCGCGCAGCGGGACGAAGGGCTCGATCTGCAGGACGGCCTGATCCGTGCCCTTGGCGATCTTCCAGTCGGCCTGCCAGAGCCCGTCGACGAGCAGCGTGCCCCCGGTCGCCCCGTGGCCCGGCGGCAGCGGGACCGGGCGGCGGTGCGGGATGACCCGGCTCCGTTCGGCGAAGGAGAGCAGCAGGTTGTCGTATTCGGGCAGGAAGCGGGGCGGCGCGGGCCCGTCAGGATCGGGCCGGGGCGCGTCCGGCAGGTCGAGGAGCTGGCCGCCGTCGGGCCCGGCGAAGGGGCGCAGCCGGGCCCGGCGGCCGGCGCCGAGGCGCTCGGTCACCTCGCGCAGCCGGGACAGCCCGGACCAGGCCTGGATGTCGCTGACGCTGGCCGGCCCGTAGGCGGCCAGGTAGCGCACGACCAGCTGCTCCACCGCGCGGGCCGGATCCGGCGGGTCCGCGCTCAGGCCGCCCAGCCACGCGGCGGCCAGGAAGAAGGTGGCCTGGCCGTATTCGCCCCACAGGCCGCGCGGCGGCACTTGCACCAGGTGCAGCAGGTGGGTGGCCGCGTAGGCCAGCGAGGCCGGGTCGTGATCCGGCCAGCGCGGAGCCAGCCGGCGGCCGAGCTCGGCCCGGGTCAGCGCGGTCTCGCCGAGCAGGGCGGCCGCGGCCGCGGCGAGCTCGGCCAGGTCGACGCCCTTCAGGTTCCGGCCGAAGGTCCCGGCCAGGCCGCGTTCCATCAAGGGCTGGACCAGCGGGCGGAAACTGACGAAGGTCTGGGCGTCCACCAGGTGGACGGTGTTGCGCATCAGGTGGGCACGCACCACGGACCGTTCGGTCAGTAGATCTTTCAGGTGCTGCGGACGGAAGCCGGCCAGCCTCGTCCACAGCCCCACGTACGGGGCCAGCGGCGCCTGGGCCTGCAGCCCGGCCAGGTGCCTGACCGCCGCCCCGGCCGTCAGCCCGGCCCGGCGCAGCAGCAGCTGGCGCTCCAGCGTGGCCCGGTTCAGGGCCCGCAGGCTGAGCCGGTCCGGCGTCACCGGGCGGCCCGGGCGGCGAGGGCCGCGGCGGTGGCGGCGTCGGCCGGGTAGAACGACTCGATGGCCAGCTCCTCGACGGTGACGTCCATCGGCGTGCCGATCACGGCGGTGATGCTGATGAAGGAGAGCTCGTCCGGGCCGGCCCGGTAGCGGAGCGGCACCACCACGTCGGCCGGCCCCGGGCGCGCGGCCTCGCCGCCGGGATAGCCGCTGAGCTCGTCGTGCAGGCCGGCCAGCCGCTGGTCGCCGGTGGCTTCGGCCTGGCGGTGCAGCCGGGCCAGCAGGTGGGCGCGCCACTGGGGGAGGTTCGCGATCCGCGGCGCCATCCCGTCCGGGTGCAGGCTCAGCCGCAGCACGTTGACCGGCGGCTCGAGCAGGCGTTCCGGCATGTCGCGGGTGAACAGGGCGATGCCCGGGTTCGCGTCGACCAGCTCCCACCAGCGGTTCACCACCACGGCCGGGTAAGGCTCGTGGCCGGCCAGCACCTTGCGCAGGGCATCGCGGACCGCGGTGAGCTCTGGCTCGGCCAGGCCGCGTTCGGGGTAGGCGGGCGCGTAACCGCCGGCCAGCAGCAGCGCGTTGCGGTCGCGCAGCGGCACGTCGAGGTGCTCGGCCAGGTGCAGGATCATCTCGCTGGTCGGCCGGGCGCGGCCGGTCTCGACGAAGCTCAGGTGCCGCGAGGAGACGTTGGCGGCGATGGCGAGGTCGAGCTGGCTGAGCCGGCGCCGCCGCCGCCACTCGCGCAGCAGGTCACCGGCGTGCATACCGGTGAGCCTAGCCGCTCGCGGACGGCATTTGCATTACCTCGGAGGTAATTGCGGCGCTTCCCTCCGGTCGGCAGGATCGGTGCCGAGACCAGTTCTACTACCGGTTCTACTACGGGTTCTACTACGGAGGGAAACCCTGATGCAGGAGATTGTCGAGCGCTACCTCGCCGCCTGGAACGAGACCGACCCGGCGCGCCGCCGCGAGCTCGTCGACGCGCTGTGGGCGCAGGACGGCAGCTACACCGACCCGCTCGCCGACGCCCGCGGGCGGGCGGAGATCGACGGGCTCATCGGCGCGGTGCAGAGCCAGTTCCCTGACTTCGTGTTCACGCTCGGCGGCCCGGTCGACGCGCACCACGACCAGGCCCGCTTCACCTGGCACCTGGGCCCGGACGGCGGCGAGCCCGTCGTGATCGGCTTCGACGTGGCGGTGGTGAACGGCGGCGGCCAGCTCCGCAGCGTCTACGGCTTCCTGGACAAGGTGCCCGCGGCCGCGTGAGGGCTCATCGTGGATCGTTACACCTGGCATAGCGGGTGTAACGATCCGCGATGACGGGCCTCGGGTCAGCTGGGCTCGCGGCCGGAGCGGAGGAGGGAGTAGGTGACGGCTTCTTCTAGGGCGTGCCAGGAGGCGGCGATGATGTTCTCGTCCACGCCGACCGTGCTCCAGGTGTCGCCGGTGCCGTCGTCGGACTCGATCAGCACCCGGGTCACCGCGCCGGTGCCGTGCGTGCCGGCCAGGATCCGCACCTTGTAGTCGGTCAGCTCGAGCCGGGCCAGTTCGGGGTAGATCTGCTCGAGCGCCGCCCGGAGCGCCTTGTCCAGCGCGTTCACCGGGCCGTTGCCCTCGCCCACCGCGACCAGGCGCTCCCCCTTGGCGCTCAGCCTGACGGTGGCCTCGCTGGTCATCCGGTTATCGGGGTGCCGCTCGACGATGACCCGCCAGGACTCGACCGCGAAGTACTCCTGCCGCTGGCCGAGCTCGTCGCGGAGCAGCAGCTCGAAGCTCGCGTCGGCGGCCTCGAAGGTGTAGCCGCGGGCTTCGAGGTCCTTCACCCGGCCGGTGACCCGGCCGATGACCTCCCTGTCGCCGGACAGGTCGTAGCCGAGCTCGCGGCCCTTCAGCTCCACCGAGGCGCGGCCGGCCATGTCCGAGACAAGCATCCGCATGTCGTTGCCGACCAGGGCCGGGTCGATGTGCTGGTACAGCATCGGGTCGACCTTGACCGCCGAGGCGTGCAGGCCGGCCTTGTGCGCGAACGCGGACAGGCCCACGTATGGCTGGTGGGTGTCCGGCGCGACGTTGGTGACCTCGCTGATCGCGTGCGCGATCCGGCTCATCTCCCGGATGCCCTCGGCCGGCAGCACGGCGCGGCCCTTCTTCAGCTGCAGGCCGGCCACCACGCTGAACAGGTTGGCGTTGCCCGCCCGCTCGCCGTACCCGTTGGCGGTGCCCTGCACGTGGCTGACGCCGGCGTCGACGGCGACCAGGGTGTTGGCGACGCCGCAGGAGGTGTCGTCGTGGCAGTGGATGCCGAGGCGCGCCTGGGTGACGTCGTGCACCGCGCGGACCACGTCGCCGAGCTCGTTCGGCATCATGCCGCCGTTGGTGTCGCACAGCGCGATGACGTCCGCGCCGGCCTGCGCCGCCGTTCTTACCACCTCGAGCGCGTACTGCGGGTTGGACCGGTAGCCGTCGAAGAAGTGCTCGGCGTCCAGGAACACCCGCTGGCCGTGCTCGCGCAGGTGGGTGATCGTGTCGGCGATCATGGCGAGGTTCTCGTCCAGCGTGGTCCGCAGGGCGAGCAGGACGTGCCGGTCGTGACTCTTGGCGACCAGAGTCACGACCGGCGCGCCCGAATCGCGCAGGGCGGCGACCTGGGGGTCGTCGGCCGCCTGCACGCCGGGCCGGCGGGTCGCGCCGAACGCGGCGAGCTGCGCGCGCCTGAGGTGGAGTTCGGCGGCGGCGCGCCGGAAGAACTCGGTGTCCTTCGGGATCGCGCCGGGCCAGCCGCCTTCGATGAACCCGACACCGAGCTCGTCTAGCTGCCGCGCGATGACCAGCTTGTCGGCCACGCTGAGGTTGAGGCCCTCCTGCTGCGCGCCGTCTCGCAGGGTCGTGTCGTAGACGTGAAAGGTGTCGTCCAGCATCGGATTCTCCAGGGATCGGGTTATGGGCCGCAAAACAAAAGACCCCTCGCGAGAACGCGAGAGGTCTGCGCGCCGGCGTCCCGGATTCTGTGTCCCGGGCGCTAGGGCTGGTGCCCTAGGTGCCAGCGCGCCAGCCGATAATGATGCGGCCTGACGTCACGCTGACAGTCTGCCATACCCGTTCGGCTAATGATGCCTTTGTCTCACAATCCGAGACGGCGGGCGTGAGTTTTTCATGATCGTGAACAGTTCGGGGCAGAGAGCGCCCAAAACTGTTCACGATCATGGGAGGGGCGGGCTCAGCAGACTTTGTGGAGCCAGGTGAAGGGGTCGGGGCGGTGGCCGTACTGGATGGCGATCAGCTCTTCACGCAGGCGCATGGTCACCGGGCCGGGCTCGCCGTCCGCGACCAGCCACTGCGCGGACTCGCCCTTGACCCGGCCCACCGGGGTGATCACCGCCGCGGTGCCGCAGGCGAACACCTCGGTCAGCTCGCCGGCCGCGCACTCCGCCTGCCACTCGTCGATGGTGATGCGCTCCTCGAGCGCCTTGATGCCGAGTTCCGGCGCCAGCTTGAGCAGCGAGTCGCGGGTGATGCCGGGCAGCAGCGTCCCGGTCAGCGGCGGCGTCACGATCCACGGCTGGGCGTGGTCGCCGCCGGAGCCGCGGACGAAGAACAGGTTCATCCCGCCCATCTCCTCGACCCAGCGGTGCTCCGCGGCGTCCAGCCAGACCACCTGGTCACAGCCCCGGTCCACGGCCTGCTGCTGGGCCACGAAGGCGGCCGCGTAGTTGCCGCCGGTCTTGACCCCGCCGGTGCCGCCCGGTGCCGCCCGGGTGTACTCCTGCGACAGCCACACCGTGACCGGCTTGACGCCGCTGGCGAAATAGGACGCGGCGGGCGAGGCGATGACGCAGAACAGGTACTCGCTGGACGGGTGGTTGACGCCGAGCCCGCGCTGCGTCGCGATCATGAACGGCCGCAGGTAGAGGCTGTTCCCCTCCCCGGCCGGCACCCACTCGCGGTCCTGGGCGACGAGCAGTTCGAGGGCCCGGATGAAGGTCTCCGCGGGCAGTTCCGGCATCGCCATCCGGCGGGCCGTCGAGTTGAACCTGGCCGCGTTGGCGTCCGGCCTGAACATGGTGATCGAGCCGTTGTCCTGGCGGTACGCCTTCAGGCCCTCGAAGAACTCCTGGGAGTAATGGAACACCGAGGTGGCCGGGTCCAGGGTGAACGGCCCGTACGGCTCCAGGCGGCCGTCATGCCAGCCACGCTCGGCCGACCAGCGCAGCGTGATCATGTGATCGGTGAAGAGCTGGCCGAACCCGGGTGACCGCAGCAGCGCCTCGCGCTCGGCGTCGGGCACCGGATGGCCGGAGGGGCGGATATCAAAATCAATCATGGTGCGGAACTCCTCCTCGCCCGCGCGGGCAGGACATTGACTCTAGGCGGTGATACCAGGGTCTCACCTGGATAGGTGCGCTGCGGGCCTGCCTGGCGGGGTCGCCTGCCGGATTGGCCCGGCAGGCGCATGGGGGCCGGCCGGGTTAGCCGGCTACTCGCTCGGCGATGTCGTCGCCGACTTCAACGGTGGTGCGCGCCGCCCAGGCGCCCTGGCGCTCGACCAGGTCCTCGGCGACCGCCTGCTCGATCCGGGCGGCCTCGGCGGACAGCCCCAGGTGCTCGCAGAGCATGGCGGCGGACAAGATGGCCGCGGTCGGGTCGGCCTTCTGCTGGCCCGCGATGTCCGGCGCGCTGCCGTGAACCGGCTCGAACATGCTGGGCGCGGTCCCCTCCGGGTTGATGTTGCCGCTCGCGGCCAGCCCGATCCCGCCCGCCACCGCGGCGCCCAGGTCGGTGAGGATGTCGCCGAAGAGGTTATCGGTGACGACGACGTCGAAGCGCTCGGGCGCGGAGACGAAGAACATCGACGCGGCGTCCACGTGGCAGTAGTCCACCGACACCTCGGCGAACTCCTTGGCCAGCGCGTCCACGGTCCGCTGCCACAGGTCGCCGGCGTAGGTGAGCACGTTCGTCTTGTGCACCAGCGTCAGCTTCCGGCGCGGCCTGGCCATGGCCCGGTTGAACGCGTACCGCGCCACCCGCTGCACGCCGAACGCCGTGTTGATGCTCTCCTGGGTGGCGATCTCGGCGGGCGTGCCCTTGCGCATCACGCCGCCGGCGCCGGTGTACGGGCCCTCGGTGCCCTCGCGGACCACCACCATGTCGAGCGACTCCGGGCGGGCGCTGGCCAGCGGCGTCGCGACGCCGGGGTACAGCCGCACCGGGCGCAGGTTGACGTAATGGTCGAGCTCGAACCGCAGCCGCAGCAGCAGGCCGCGCTCGAGCACGCCGCTGGGCACGCTCGGGTCGCCGACCGCGCCGAGCAGGATCGCGTCGTGCCCCCTGATCTCCTCGAGCACCGCGTCGGGCAGCGTCTCCCCGGTGCGGTGCCAGCGCCGTGCGCCAAGATCGTAGGTGGTCTCATCGATGCTGACCCCGGAGACCGTCGCCCGGAGCACCTTGAGCGCCTCGGCGGTCACCTCGGGGCCGATTCCGTCGCCGCCGACGACGGCCAGCCTGATAGTTCGTGAACCCATGCCAGAACCTTACTGGCGGGTCCGGCCCGCTGCAGGCTCAGCCGGGGGCTGGCTCATCGGCCGGCCGGCCGCGGCCAGCGCATCGCCGCCGTTGTCCCGCCGGTCGAGCGCGAACTGGACGGCCCGGACCAGGGGGGATTGGGGGGATGGGTCCCTCCCGAGGGGGGTCCGGGGGGATGGGTCCCCCCGGGAGAAGGAGCGGGGGGGTATGGGGGGGTCGTCCCCCCGGCTAACAGAGTCGGGATCGTTCCAGGGGTACATGTCGTACACGCAAATGCTCCTGATCGTGATTCAGATCGGGCTTACGGCCAGCAGCTAACCCCCGCAGCGGGTTGCCGGCCTGCCCTCGATCAGGCTCCGCTGCGGCGGGCGAAGAGTACGACGCGCCGCATAACGCCTGTTACGTTACCTGAGCACCGAACCGGACAGACACCCCTCAAGACGTCCGTCTCAGCATCCGGGACGAAACTTTGATGTCCTAGTTCATTTGCCACGTCGTTCATTTGCTCATCCAGGTGCGGTACCCGGGGCGGGCGGTGAAACCGCCGCAGCGGAAAACCGCCGCAGCGGACCGGAACCCGGAACCCGGAACCGCGGCGGCGGCTTGGCGCCGCGGGCTACTCGTCCTCGGCCAGCCAGGACATCAGCGGCCGCAGCCGCGCCCCGACCTGCTCGATCTGCTCGTTGTGCTCGGCCTCGCGGCGCTTGAGGAAGTTCGGCTTGCCCGCGTCGAACTCCTCGACCAGCTCGCGGGCGAACGAGCCGTCCTGGATCTCGCCCAGGATGCGGCGCATCTCCTCGCGGGTCTGCTCGTTGATCAGCCGCGGGCCGCGGGTGTAGCCGCCGTACTCGGCGGTGTCCGACACCGACCAGTACATCTTGGAGATGCCGCCCTCGTACATCAGGTCCACGATCAGCTTCATCTCGTGCAGGCACTCGAAGTAGGCGGACTCGGGCTGGTAACCCGCCTCGACCAGGGTCGCGAAGCCCGCCTTGATCAGTTCGGCGACGCCGCCGCAGAGCACGGTCTGCTCGCCGAACAGGTCGGTCTCGGTCTCCTCGGTGAACGTGCTCTTCAGCGCGCCCGCGCGGGTGCCGCCGATGGCCTTGGCGTAGGCCAGGGTCAGCGGCCACGCGTTGCCTGTCGCGTCCCGCTCGACGCAGACCAGCACGGGCACGCCGCGCCCCTGCGCGAACTGGCGCCGCACCAGGTGGCCGGGCGCCTTGGGCGCGACCATGCACACGTCTACGCCGGCCGGCGGGGTGATCAGGTCGTAGCGGATGTTCAGGCCGTGGGCGAAGAACAGCGCGTCACCCTCTACCAGCGAGGGCGCGATCGCCTGAGCGTAGAGCTCGCGCTGCAGGTGGTCCGGGACCAGGACCATGATCAGGTCCGACTCCTCGCACGCCTCGGCCGGCGTGGTGACCCGGAGGCCGTCGTTGGCGGCCTTCTGGAGGCTCTTCGAGCCCTCGGGCAGCCCGACGCGCACGTCCACGCCGGAATCGCGGAGCGAGAGCGCGTGCGCATGCCCCTGGCTGCCGTACCCGAGGACGGCGACATGCCTGCCCTGGATGACGGAAAGGTCGGCGCTGTCGTCGTAAAAGATCTCTGCCACTTACCTGGGCCTTTCTCGTTGTGGTCGGAATAATCTAAGCGCTGCGCTCGACCGGCCGCAGCGCGCGGTCGGTGATCGAGCGGCCGCCGCGGCCGATGGCCACCATCCCCGACTGCACCAGCTCCTTGATCCCGAACGGCTCGAGCACCTTGATCAGCGCGTCCAGCTTCTCCCGGTTCCCGGTCGCCTCCACGGTGATCACGTCGAGCGCGACGTCCACCACCTTGGCCCGGAACAGGTTAACGGCCTCGAGCACCCGTGACCGGCTCTCCGCGTCGGCCCTGACCTTGATCAGGATGAGCTCGCGCTGCACCGTGGAGCCCGGCTCGAGCTCGACGATCTTCAGCACGTTGATGAGCTTGTTCAGCTGCTTGGTCACCTGCTCGAGCGGGTGCTCCTCGCAGTTGACCACGATGGTGATGCGGGAGATCTCCTCGTGCTCGGTGGGCCCGACGGCGAGGGAGTCGATGTTGAAGTTGCGGCGCGCGAACAGCCCCGCGATCCTGACCAGGACGCCCGGCTTGTTCTCCACCAGCACGGACAAGGTGTGCCTAGTCATCGGTGTTGCCTCCCCAGTCGGGCGCCAGGCCGCGCGCGAACTTGATGTCGTTGTTGCTGGTGCCGGCCGCGACCATGGGCCAGACCATGGCGTCCCTGTGCACGATGAAGTCCACCACGACCGGGCGGTCGTCGATGGCCATGGCCCGCTCGATGACCTTGTCCACGTCGGCGGTCTCCTCGCAGCGGATGCCCTCGCAGCCGTAGGCCTCGGCGAGCTTGACGAAGTCGGGGATGCGGGTGCCCGCTAGCTTCCGCTCCGCCGTGCGGTGCAGGTCGGTGTTGGAGTAGCGCTCGGCGTAGAACAGCGTCTGCCACTGCCTGACCATGCCGAGGCTGCCGTTGTTGATGACCGCGACCTTGACCGGGATGCCCTCGATGGCGCAGGTGGCCAGCTCCTGGTTGGTCATCTGGAAGCAGCCGTCGCCGTCGATCGCCCACACGGTGGCGTCCGGTCGGCCGACCTTGGCGCCCATCGCGGCCGGCACGGCGAATCCCATCGTGCCGAGGCCGCCCGAGTTGATCCAGGTACACGGGTTCTCGTAGTCGATGAACTGGGCCGCCCACATCTGGTGCTGGCCGACGCCGGCCACGTACACCGCCTCCGGGCCGGCGATCTTGCCGATCCGCTCGATCACGTACTGCGGCGCCAGCGTGCCGTCGTCCGGCTGGTCGTAGCCCAGCGGGTAGGTGCTGCGCAGCGAGTCCAGCTGGGCCCGCCAGGCGGTCAGGTCCGCCCGGTGGCCCTGCTCGTGCTCGGCCTTCACCGCGGCCACCAGGTCGGTGATCACCTCGCGGCAGTCGCCGACGATCGGCACGTCGGCGCGGCGGTTCTTGGAGATCTCGGCCGGGTCGATGTCCGCGTGCACGATCAGCGCCCCGGGGGCGAACGTGTCCAGCTTGCCGGTCACCCGGTCGTCGAACCTGGTGCCCAGCGCGATGAGCAGGTCGGCCTGCTGCAGCGCGCCGACCGCGGCGACCGTGCCGTGCATGCCGGGCATGCCCATGTGCTGCGGGTGCCGGTCCGGGAACGCGCCCCTGGCCATCAGCGTGGTGACCACCGGGATGCCGGTCAGCTCGGCGAGCTCGCGCAGCTGGGCGGTGGCGCCCGCCTTGATCACGCCGCCGCCGACGTAGAGCACCGGGCGCCGGGATTCGCTGATCAGCCGCGCGGCCTCGCGCACCTGCCGGGCGTGCGGCCGGGTCACCGGGTGGTAGCCGGGCAGGTCGAAGGGAACCGGCCAGCTGAAGTCGGTCATCGCCTGCATCGCGTCCTTGGCGATGTCCACCAGGACCGGTCCCGGCCGCCCGGTCGAGGCGACGTGGAACGCCTCGCCGATCGTGCGGGCGATGTCCTCGGGCTTGGTGACCAGGAAGTTGTGCTTGGTGATCGGGATGGTGATCCCGGAGATGTCGGCCTCCTGGAAGCCGTCTGTGCCGATCAGGCTGGTCGCCACCTGCCCGGTGATGGCCACGATCGGGACCGAGTCCATGTAGGCGTCGGCGATCGGCGTCACCAGGTTCGTCGCACCCGGCCCGCTGGTCGCCATGCACACGCCGACGCGCCCGGTGGCCTGCGCGTACCCGGTGGCCGCGTGGCCGGCGCCCTGCTCGTGCCGGACCAGGATGTGCCTGATGATCTTGGAGTCGAGCAGCGGGTCGTAGGCCGGCAGGATGGCGCCGCCCGGGATCCCGAACACGGTGTCCGCCCCGACTCGCTCGAGCGCGTACACCAGCGCCTGCGCCCCGGTGGCCCGCGTCTTGCCCGGGCTGGTGACGTGCGCGCGCGGCTCGGACCCGGCAGCCTGCGCCGGGACGGCCCCGGCAGCGCCGGCGACCCCGGCGGCCTGCGCCGGAGCAGGCGTTGCGGCGGCCGGCTGGGCCGGGCCGTGGGCCGAGGCTTCGGCCGGGCGAGGCTGGTCAGCGGGGCGGGCGGGCGGGTGGTGCGGCGAGCGGGCGGCCAGGTCCCGCGGGCTGGGACCCGAAGGTCCGGCAGCGGCCCCGGCGGGCCGCTCCGTGCCTGCGGGTCCGTTGCGGCCCGTCATCTGCTCGGTCATCGGTAAGTCTCCATTGGCTCGGAATTGGCTCGGATCCGGCGGCATAAAAAATCCCCTCGTGCCAGACGGCAGTCGAGGGGAGCGCGCAGTGAGCTGCTTGGTCAGCTGCCTGCGCGCCGGCCAAGTACGAGGATCTGCGGGTACTTCACGGGTAACACCTTACTGCCATCCGGAATCGGAACGTCAACTGCGGACAGGAGTTGTCTCACATTCCGAGACGGGCCGCTCGTGCGGCCCGTCGTCGGTATCGCCGGACGTCCTGATCAGGGCCTCGACTCCGGGGGCGCCCATCGGCCTGGCCACCAGGAATCCCTGGCCGTAGCCGCAGCCCATCTCGCGCAGCGCGATGAGCTGGCGCGGCTGCTCGATGCCCTCGGCGATGACCCGCAGGCCGAGGTCGCGCCCTAGCTGCACCACCGTCCTGGTCAGCAGGGTGAGCGTGTCGTCGTGACCGAGGCCGGCCACGAACGAGGGATCGATCTTGATGACGTCCAGCGGGAACTGGCGCAGGTAGGCCAGCGAGGCGTACCCGGTGCCGAAGTTGTCGATGGCCATCCGGACGCCCAGCTGGTGCAGGTCCGCGAGCCGCTCGAGGATCAGCCTGTCCTCCTCGACCAGGATCCGCTCGTTCACCTCGACGGTGAGCGCCTCGGGCGGCAGCCCGGTCTCGGCCAGGATGGCCGAAACCCGGGCGCTGAAGCCGGGCGCGGTGATCTGCCGGGCGGACAGGTTCACCGAGACCCCGACGTCCCAGGATGACCCCGAGGATGAGTGGCGCCAGGCGGCGCCCTGGGCGCACGCCTCGCGCAGCACCCATTCGCCGAGCGGGACGATGAGGCCGGATTCCTCGGCGGCGCCGAGGAACTCCCGCGGCGGGACCAGCTGGTCACCGCGCCACCAGCGGACCAGGGCCTCGGCCCCGACCACGCGCGAGGTCGCCAGCTCCACGATCGGCTGGTACTGCAGGGTGAGCTCCCCGTTACCGATGGCCTGCTGCAGGTCGCTGACGATCTCCAGCCTGCGGACCACGTCCGCATGCATGTGCGCGGCGTAGACCTCGACCCGGTCGCCGCCGGCCTCCTTGGCCCGGGACATGGCCACGTCCGCGTTGCGCAGCACGAGCCCGGGGGGGTCCACGTCGGCCAGCGCGACGCCCACGCTCGCGGTGAGCGCGATCTGCTGGCCGGCCACCCGGAACGGCTCCGCGGCGATCGCGCCGGCCAGCCGCTCGGCGATCTCGGCCACCTCCTGGGCATTCCCGGCGTCCTCGACCAGGACGGCGAACTCGTCGCTGCCCCAGCGGGCGACCGTGTCGTGGACCGGGACGACGGCGCGCAGCCGCCGGGCCGCCTGGGCCAGCACCAGGTCGCCCGCGCCGTGGCCGACGGAGTCGTTGACCGCGGTGAAGCGGTCCAGGTCCAGGAAGATGACGCCGGTGCGGCCGGCCGCCGCGGAGTCGCGCAGCACGTCCCGGGCGCGCTCCTCGACGTAGGCCCGGTTCGGCAGCCCGGTCAGCCCGTCGTGGAAGGTCAGGTGGGTGACCTGCTGGCGCAGCGCCACCTGGTCGCTCACGTCGCGGGCGGTGACCAGCATCTGGATGGGCTCGCCGGGCGCCTGGTAGCGCAGCACGGTGGACTCGATGTGCCGCCACGTCCCGTCGGCGGCCCGGACCCGGACGGGGAACCGGCCCGACCCCTGGAATCCCCCGGTCCCTTCGGCGGACTCGCCGGCCGTCGACCCGGCTGGCCCCAAAGACCCCACCGATCCCACTGATCCCACCGATCCCACCGATCCCACCGATCCCACGGCACCGGCGGGGCCGGCGGGATGGTACCCGCCGAGCGCCAGCCGGACCGAGGCCAGCGCGGTGGACCGGTCCTCCGGGTGGACGAAGTCGAGCAGGCGCCGGCCGGTCAGCGCCCCGGGCGGGTAGCCGTAGTCCTCGACCGCCGGGCTCGCGTACCTGACCACGCCGTCCAGGTCGCAGACCAGGACCACGTCGCTGGTCCGGTTGGCCAGGTCGCGCAGGCTGCGGCTGGACTCCCGCCAGATGCCGAGGACGGCCAGGTTCTCCCGGACGAGCATGAAGACCCGCCCGGCCAGCACGAGCACCCCGGCACCGCCCGCCACGACCAGGGCGATCCCGGAGGCTGGCGCCCCGGCCAGCCCCTTCCCGATCACGACCAGGGTCGCCGTGGCGGCGGCCAGCGCCGCGATGACGGTCGCCGTCGCCGTGCTCGTCGTCCGGCGGGTCCAGCTGGACCCGAAGACCTCGGTCATCCGCCACGGGGCCGCGCCGAGCAGCAGCGCCGCGATCACCGGCATCAGCTGCGCCGCGACGCCCGGGTGACCGCCCAGCACCCGCTGGCCCACGGCCAGCGCGTCGCCGACGGCGATGGCGAGCAGGGCCAGGTAGGGCAGCGTGACCCGCCGCCAGGCGGCGGTGACCATGGGCAGCAGGGCGCCGAGCACGGCCAGGTCAGCCAGGGGGTGGATCAGGGCGAGCAGGAAGGTGCCCGGCCGCTCCCCCGACCGGTGGAACTCCCCGCCGAACAGCGTGGTCCAGCCGATCACCAGCAGCGCGACGGCCATGACGTAGCCGTCCGCCAGTCCGGGCAGCACCGAACCCGCCGAGCCCTCCGCCGCTTCCGGGCCGTCCGGCCGGGCCGCCCGGCCCGGCTGCGGCCGGTGCAGGCCGCTGCTGCCTTCCCATTCGGCCATGGTCAGCATCGCGGTGCCGACCGCCGCGGCGGCCAGTGCCAGCAACGCCGGCAGGTCGGTGAAGGACAGGCCGGGCGCCGGGTTCAGCGTGCCGCCGTGTATTCCCTGGAAGACCAGGCCGGCGCAGTACAGCGCGGCCCCGGCTGCGAGCCACCGGTAAGCTCGCGCGACGGCGCTGTCGTACCGGCGCGCACCGAGCCACAGGCTCACCGCGGCCGCGCACCACGCCAGCATGCCAAGCACGGTCATCCTCGGCGCTCCGAGATAATCAGGCGCACCCGGGCTCCTTCCGTTCCGCCCCGCTGTTCTGAAGTACTCAACGCACGCCGGGCAAAAGCGGATAGTTAAGTCACGCTTTCGTTACCTCGTCGTAACGAAAAGTTGCCGCCGTCGGGCACATCAGTGCGCCGACGACCACCGAGAGTCCCCAGCCCCAAGCGACGGTCTCACAACCGGTCTGGCGCTTACTCTACGTACCTGAGATCACACTTCGGTTGAGGAAGGGCGTCCACCGGGAGACAAACTTGGCCGCCGCGCCGGACCCTCGGGGTTTTCGCTCCTGCTCATTGTCCTGGACAGCAGTATCTGCCCGTCATCACCTTGTCCTGGACAGCAGTATCTGCCCGTCATCACCCGTATGACGGGTTTTCCGGCCGGCCGGGCCATGCTGACACTGATGGGAGCATGGCAGCATGGCCTCACTCATCTAGACTTCTTGCGCGGCAGGAAGCTGGGAGGCTGCAGTGCGCAAGGTGCTGATCGCGAACCGTGGCGAGATCGCGGTGCGGGTGGCGCGAGCCTGTCGTGATGCCGGGCTGGGCAGCGTGGCGGTGTACGCCGACGCCGACCTGGACGCGCTGCACGTAACGATGGCCGATGAGGCCTACGCGCTGGGCGGGTCGACCAGCCAGGAGACCTACCTGGACGTCGACAAGATCATCAAGGTGGCGCTGGAGTCCGGCGCGGACGCGGTCCACCCCGGGTACGGCTTCCTGGCCGAGAACGCCGACTTCGCCCGGGCGGTCTCGGCCGCCGGGCTGACCTGGATCGGCCCCCCGCCGCAGGCCATCGAGGCGCTCGGCGACAAGGTCCGGGCGCGGCACATCGCCCTCGAGGCCGGGGCGCCGCTCACGCCGGGCACCCCGGACCCGGTCCGGGACGCCGACGAGGTGCTGGCGTTCGCCCGTGAGCACGGCTACCCGGTGGCGATCAAGGCCGCCTTCGGCGGCGGCGGCCGCGGCCTGAAGGTGGCCTGGCGCGAGGAAGAGGTGGCCGACCAGTACGAGTCGGCGGTCCGGGAGGCCACGGCGGCGTTCGGCCGGGGGGAGTGCTTCGTCGAGCGGTACCTGGACCGGCCCCGGCACGTGGAGACGCAGTGCCTGGCCGACGCCCACGGGAACGTGGTGGTGGTCTCGACCCGGGACTGCTCGCTGCAGCGCAGGCACCAGAAGCTGGTCGAGGAGGCCCCGGCGCCGTTCCTGACCGCGGCGCAGACCGAGGCCCTCTACCGGTCGTCCAAGGACATCCTGCGGCTGGCCGGCTACGTGGGCGCGGGCACCTGCGAGTTCCTCGTCGGCCAGGACGGCACGATCAGCTTCCTGGAGGTCAACACCCGGCTGCAGGTCGAGCACCCGGTCAGCGAGGAGATCACCGGCATCGACCTGGTGCGCGAGATGTTCCGCATCGCGGAGGGCGAGCCGCTCGGCTACGACGACCCGCCGGGCCGCGGGCACTCCATCGAGTTCCGGATCAACGCCGAGGATCCGGGCCGCAACTTCCTGCCCGCCCCGGGCACGATCACCACGTGGAACCCGCCGTCCGGGCCGGGCGTCCGGGTCGACGCCGGGTACGCGGCCGGGATGACGGTCCCGCAGGTGTTCGACTCGCTGCTCGGCAAGCTGATCGTGACCGGCGCCAGCCGGGCGCAGGCACTGGCGCGGTCGGCCCGCGCGCTGGCCGAGTTCGAGGTCGGCGGGATGCCCACCGTGCTGCCCTTCCACCGGGCCGTGGTCACCGATCCCGCGTTCGCCGGCGAGCCGCTGCGGGTGCACACCCGCTGGATCGAGACCGAGTTCGGCACGCCCATGCCGGCCCAGGACAGCGCGGAGCCGGCTGACCCGGCCGAGCGGGAGAAGCTGACCGTCGAGGTCGGCGGGAAACGGCTCGAGGTGGTGGTGCCGGCTGGACTCGGCGGGCCGCGCCGCGCCGCGGCCGGCTCTTCCGGGGCCGAACGAGCGCGGGGTGGCAGCCGCGGCAAGCGGTCTGTCCACGCGGGCAGCGGCGACACGCTGTCCAGTCCCATGCAGGGCACGATCATCAAGATCGCCGTGGCGGAGGGCCAGCAGGTGTCGGCTGGCGATGTGGTGGTCGTGCTCGAGGCCATGAAGATGGAGCAGCCGCTGACGGCGCACAAGGACGGCACCGTCACCGGCCTGTCCGTCCAGGTGGGCCAGACGGTCACCGCGGGCGCGGCCATCTGCGAGCTCCCGGACTGATCCCGGTGAGCAGGCTCCCGGGGGACCCGGGCGCGGGACGCCAGGCGCTGTTCGCGCTCGGCGCCCGGCTGCCGGAACGGAACCGGGAATGGGTCAGGCACGAGCTGACCGACGCGGGCTGGCGCGGCCGGCTGACCACCCGCCACCTGGTCGTCATGCTGCCGTTCGCCGCCGTGCTCGGGCTGTTCCCCGGCGCGCTGTGGATCCACATCGCAGTGCCCGCGCTGTTCCTGATCTGCAGCGTCGGCGTCGTCGCGCTGTACGCCGACGACATCCGGGTGTCCCGGCTGCGGCGGCACGGGCTCGAGGCCCCGGACGACCCCGACCTGGGCCGGCCGTCACACTAGCGCCGTCCCGCCAGTCGCAATTCGGGCAAAAAGCCTGGGACCGGATGTCATGGTTGCGGCAACGTGGTGATTCTTATGGGTAGGGTGCCACATCCGTGGGTACCGGAGACTCCGGGTCAGGGGCCGTCCGGGGTGAACTCCATGAGCTTGCGGGCGGCCTCGGTGACGCTGCCGGACAGGGACGGGTACACGGCGAACGTGCGGGCCAGTTCCTCGGCGGTGAGGCGCTGCTCCATGGCGACCGAGACGGCCAGGATCAGCTCGCTGGCCCGCGGGGCCACGATCACGCCGCCGAGCACGACGCCGGTGCCGGGGCTGGTGAACAGCTTGACGAAGCCGTCGCGGAAGCCGGCCATCTTGGCCCGCGGGTTGGTGGCCAGCGGCAGCTTGAGCACCCGGGCCGCGACCTCGCCCGCCGCGACCGCCCGCTGCGAGACGCCGACGGTGGCGATCTCCGGGTCGGTGAAGATGGTCGCGGCGACGTGGCCGAGCCGCAGCGGCCCTACCGCCTCGCCGAGCGTGTGCCACATCGCGATCCGGCCCTGCATCGCGGCCACGGAGGCCAGCATGAGCACGCCGGTGCAGTCCCCGGCCGCGTACACGCCGGGCACCGACGTCCGGGACACCCGGTCCACCGCGATGAAGCCGCCCGCGCCCACCTTCACGCCAGCCTCGTCCAGGCCGATGCCCTCGGTCCGCGGGATCATGCCCACCGTCAGCAGGCAGTGGCTCCCGGTCACGGACCGGCCATCCGCCAGGGTCACGGTGACGCCGTCGGCGTCCCGGCGGACGGCCTGGGCGCGGGACCGGCCGAGCACCGTCATGCCGCTGCGGCGGAACACCTCCTCGATCAGGCTGGCCGCGTCCTCGTCCTCCTGCGGCAGCACCCGGTCCCGGGAGGACACCAGCGTCACCCGTGAGCCGAGCGCCTGGTAGGCGCAGGCGAACTCGGCCCCGGTGACGCCGGAGCCGACCACGATCAGGTCCCTGGGCAGCTCGGTCAGGTCGTAGAGCTGCCGCCAGGTCAGGATGCGCTCGCCGTCGGGTTCCGCGCCGGGCAGCACCCGGGGCAGCGCCCCGGTGGCGATCAGGATCGCGTCCGCCTTGATCTCCTCGCCGACCGCCCGGACCGTGCCCGGGCCGGCCAGCCGGCCCGGCGCGGCGATCACCCGGACGTTCTCCGCGGCCACCCGCGCGGTGATGTCGCGGGACTGGGCCCGGGCCAGGTCGGTGATCCGCTGGTACAGCCGCGCGGCGTTGACCGTGGCCAGGCCGCCGGTGGCGATGCCGAGCCCGGCGCTCCGGTTGAGCAGCGTCATCGCGTTGGAGGTCTCGATCAGCGACTTGGAGGGCACGCAGTCGGTCAGCACGCAGGCGCCGCCGAGCCCGTCCGAGTCGACGACGGTGACGTCGGCGCCGAGCTGGGCGGCCACGAGGGCGGCCTCGTAGCCGCCGGGGCCGCCGCCGAGGATCGCGATTCTCTGCCGTGGCAAGGTCACGATTAGTAATTCTCCCGCGTGAGTTGGTCGCAGTCAGGTATCGGGGGCGGGGCATGCCCGGCGTCCGGCGGCGGGACGCCGTACGCTTGCCCCCGTGGCACTGTACGCCGCCTACGGCAGCAACCTGGACCCAGCGCAGATGCTCGCGCGTTGCCCGCATTCACCCCAGCGGGGAACCGGCTGGCTGGAAGGATGGCGGCTGACGTTCGGCGGGGAGGACATCGGCTGGGACGGCGCCCTGGCCACGGTGGTCGAGGATCCGGACTCCCGGGTCTTCGTCGTGCTCTACGACATGTTCGAGAACGACGAGAAGGAACTCGACAACTGGGACGGCGTCACCCTCGGTTACTACCGCAAGGCCAAGGTCCGGGTGGAGACCCTCGACGGCGACGTGCTGGCCTGGCTGTACGTGCTCAACTTCTACGAGGGCGGGCTGCCGTCGGCGCGGAGCATCGGCATCCTGGCCGACTCGGCGGAGCAGGCCGGCGCCCCGGCGGACTACGTCACGGCGCTGCGGGCGCTGCCGTGCGCCAAGATGGGCGACTCCAACGCCGGGACTGAAGGGACCGAAGGGACCAGCCCGCCGTGGACCTCGCCCGGGCCTTAGCCGCCCTACAGCAGGCAGACCACCAGCAGGATCAGCGCGGGAACGACCAGGGCGGCCATGGCCCGGCCGCTCCACGTGCTGGTCAACGGCTCGATCCAGCGCGTGGCGGCCACCGCCGTGGTTCCGCTGGCCGGCTCGGATTCCCCGGCCGGCCCGGATTCCCCGGCGGGCACAGGGTTCCCGGCGGGCAGGGCTTGCCCGTCGGCTCCGGCTCCGGCTTCGGCTTCAGCTCCGGCTCCGGCGGACTGCGCCGTGCCGCCCGCCCAGACGATCTCGGCCCGGGCCGCGGTCGCGCGCTCGCTGAGCACCCGGACGATCTTCTCCGCGTCCGCCTCGGCGCTAGCCGCACCAGGCCCGGACACCGGGGCACTGTAGACCGGGCCGCGCCCGGCCGACGGGAAGCCCAGGGACGGGAAACCCAGGGAGGAGCGCCCGGGGGCCCGGGTCGCGCGGCGGCTCCTGGCCTCGGCGGCCAGCTGGCGCCGCCGGGAGTAGTGCACGGCCCAGGCGCTGATGATCTTGGCGTGCTCCTGGCCGGCGGGGGCCGCGCCCGCCGGGGCCCGCCAGGCGCAGTGCACCCGCAGCAGGTCGACCAGGTCGACCTGGGTCACGCCCGCCCAGCCGATCCGGTGGTCGCGCAGCGGGTTCCGGACCGTCACCCCGGCGTCGTCGGCGATGATCCGGGGCCGCTGCGCGGTGACGTAGGCGACGCCGGTCGCCATCAGCAAGATGGCCGCGGCGACCACGGACATATGGTCCCGGCCCTGGACGGCCAGGTCGACCCAGTTGCCGACGGCGAAGAGCAGCCACCCGATCCAGACGACGACCGCAGTCGGCGAGCGGAACGTCTGCGGCTTATCCACCCGCCTAGGGTAACGCCCTGCCGGTCAGGCGCCCGTCACGCCGGGCAGCGGCTGGGCGACGATCGCGCCGTCGTCCCACAGCGCGGTGATCGCCGTGGCCGCCATCACGCGGACCCCGACGCCGATGGCGCGCTCGTCCACGTCGAACGTCGGCTGGTGGATGTCGTGCGACACGACCGTCCCGGGCACCCGGGTGCCGAGCCGGGCCAGCGCGCCGGGGATGGATTCCAGGTACCAGGCGAAGTCCTCGCCGCCGAGGCTCTGCGGTGTCTGCACGACCTGGCCCGCGCCGAGCACCCCGAGCGCCGCCGCCGAGATCATGGCCGCGCTGGCCTGGTCGTTGACCGTGGGCGGGACGTAACGCTGGTAGCTGACCTCGGCGTTCACGCCGTACGCCGCAGCCACCGAGTCGATGAGCCCCTTGAGCAGGTCGGGGGCGGTGTGCCAGGCCTCGTCGTCGAGGCAGCGGACGGTGCCCTCGGCCACCCCGTCGTCGGGGATCGCGTTGGCCACGAGGCCCGCGCTGACCCGGCCCCAGACCAGGCTCAGGCTGGACCGCGGGTCGACCCGACGGGACAGCGCCGCGGGGACCTCGGTGAGGATCTTGCCGAGCGCGTAGACCAGGTCGGCGGTCAGGTGCGGCCGGGCCGTGTGGCCGCCGGGCCCGGATACCCGTACCTCGATCTTGTCGCAGGCCGCCGTGATCGCGCCGGAGCGCACGCCGAGCTGGCCCGCGTCCAGCCGGGGGTCGCAGTGCAGCGCGAAGATCCGGCCCACCGACGCGATCCCGCCCGCCGCGAGCACGTCAAGCGCACCGCCGGCCGCTTCCTCGGCGGGCTGGAAGATGAGCCTGATCCGCCCGGGCAGCACGCCTGCGGCGGCTTGCTCGGCCAGGAACAGGCCGGCCCCGAGCAGCACGGTGGTGTGCACGTCGTGGCCGCAGGCATGGCAGACGTTCGGCACGGTAGAGCGGTAGGGGACGTCCTTGTCGTCCATCATGGGCAGGGCGTCGAGGTCGGCCCGGAGCGCGACCACCGGCCGTTCGGTATAAGGAACTTGCTCCGATCCGATGTCGACGAGCAGCCCGGTTCCCTTGGGCAGGATCACCGGCCGCAGGCCCGCGGCGGCCAGGCGCAGCGCGACCCGGCGCGTCGTGCGGTGCTCGTTGTAAGCCAGCTCGGGATGAGCATGCAGATCGCGGCGGAACTCGATCAGCTCGTCTTCGTGTTCCGCCAGGAATGCATCCAGATCCGCGAGCAGATCATTGCCCGGCTCAACCCCGGCCATGCCCACCATCCCCGTGCATGCAGAATTTGTCTTGGGCGAACTCGGCCACGAGCGCGTCTACCACGCTGATCAGGTCCCCGGATTGCGCGTAGACGGCTCGCTGCCGTTCGTACGAGGCGCCATGCTCGAGCACCTCCGAGACCACGGAGAGCTCGTCCTGACACCCTAGCCTTGAGGCTACCGGCTCGAGCTGCGCGAGGAGCTCGAAAAGCTCATCGCGCAGCGGCGCGGTGGCGCCGGCCTCGTCAGTGATCACGATCGCGTCCAGCCCGTATCGCGTCGCGCGCCACTTGTTGTCCCTGACCACCCATGACGACGGGCACGGCAGCGTGTAGCCGCGGTCCAGCTGGGCGTCGAACAGCTGGACCAGGCACTGCGACAGCGCCGTGACCATGCCGACCTCGCGCAGCGTCGGCACACCGTCGGACATGCGGATCTCGACGGTGCCGAAGTCCGGGTGCGGCCGGATGTCCCACCAGACCTCCTTGATGCTGCGGATGGTCCCCGCGCGCAGCAGGGTGTCCATGTAGTCCTCGAACTGTTTCCAGTCCGTGAGCCGATGCGGCGGACCCGCCGTGGGCAGGGCACCGAATGTCACCGACCTGCTGGAGGCAAGCCCGGTGTCGTACCCGCACCAGAACGGGCTCGACGCGGTAA